>JADMIO011089297.1_pt1 | contig 88313 bp, 74 predicted proteins | sample 8958161 | NCBI WGS metagenome assembly JADMIO01 (sample SAMN16585339, study PRJNA669376) | soil metagenome | isolation source: Crop rotation soil | place: USA: Cullars Rotation, Alabama | collected 2011 | reverse complement strand
CCGCGACTTCAAGTCACGTGAATTCCAAGCTTCGGATCCCACTGTGCTGGAAAGATACCTGGTGACGAAATCCAATTTTTACCGCTTACCTTAATTACCCTGTTAAGTGTCCGGTTTCTGAGTTTTATCATCTTCAGGATTTACGCCGGCATGATATATTTCACCAGTTCGGAAGATGCCCTGAGGATATTTACCACCTTATCGCTTGGCACACTTACTATTGGGTTATTAAACTTTGCTGCCACACCATTTACTGACAGGTTTCTGGTTCCTTTTTCCATATTAATTATAGATTACTTCATTACTATTTTTTTAATGACCGGCTATCGGTTGGGGGTAAAAACCATTTATATGGAATTGAACCAGCCACAAAAAGATAAAGCCAATGTTATTATTTATGGTGTGGGTGCCCCGGGGGTAATTACCAAACGTACATTAGAACGCGACCGCAGGAAGAATTATAATGTAGTGGCTTTTATTGATAGCCGCCCTTCAGTGCAAAAGCAAAAACTGGAAGGCGTTCCCATTTACGACTCGCGCAACGACCTGGAAAGACTTTTAACGGAAAACACCATTGAAACTCTTATTATTTCGGTTGAAGAAATAGCCCCCAGCAATAAGAATAAAATTATTGACACCTGCCTGAAGTACAATGTGAAGGTGCAACACGTGCCGCCGGCATCAAAATGGATTAACGGGGAGCTGAGTGTAAACCAAATCAGGCAGGTAAAGATTGAGGAATTGCTTGAGCGCGACCCTATACAACTGGATAAAGACAAAATTCAGGAGCAAACAAAAGGGAAAAATATTCTGATAACCGGCGCTGCGGGCTCAATAGGAAGTGAAATTGTGCGGCAGCTGGCACACTACAACCCGGGATTATTGATTTGCCTTGACCAGGCTGAAACGCCCTTGTTTGAACTGGATAATGAACTGAAGAAAAGTTTCCCTAACCTGAAGTATGAAATAGTGATGGGCGACGTGCGCAATGCCGAGCGGCTTGAAAAAGTTTTCCAGGTATTAAAACCTGACCTTGTTTACCACGCTGCCGCTTACAAGCATGTGCCTATGATGGAAAATAACCCATCAGAATCTATTTTGACAAATGTGCTGGGCACTAAAATTTGTGCCGATTTATCTGTGAAGTATGGCGTAAAGAATTTCGTGCTGGTATCAACGGATAAAGCGGTTAACCCCACCAATGTAATGGGCGCCTCCAAGCGTATAGCCGAAATTTATACGCAGTCGTTTAATACATACCTACGCAAAAACGGAAACGGGCAATCCACCAGTTTTATCACTACGCGGTTTGGCAATGTGCTTGGCTCCAACGGATCTGTAATACCTCACTTTAGAAAACAAATTGAAGCAGGCGGCCCAATAACCGTAACCGACCCTGATGTTACACGCTTTTTTATGACCATACCAGAGGCCTGCCAACTTGTGCTGGAAGCCGGCGCAATAGGCAAAGGCGGCGAGATATTTATTTTTGATATGGGCGAGCCGGTAAAAATTATTGACCTTGCAAAAAAGATGGTACAACTATCAGGGCTTGAACTGGGTAAGGATATTCAAATAGAGTTTTCCGGGTTAAGGCCGGGTGAAAAATTATATGAAGAGTTACTTGCCACCCACGAAAACACGCTGCCTACCCCCCACCCTAAAATTTTAGTAGGCCGAATCCGCGAATATGAGTTTGATGAAATAAAAAAAGATATTGAAACCCTGATTGAATTATTTGACAAGCAGGATAACTTTGCCATTGTTAAAAAGATGAAGCAAATTGTGCCGGAATATATCAGCAATAATTCGCCGTTTGAGAGATTGGATACAAAGAAGGTGAAAGCCTGAATTACTCCATTATAACAATATTCTTAAGTATTATAAAATATTAAAGGTTGCTTAGCATTAAGCAACCTTTAATTATTTAATCAGTTTAAGGGAAGCTATTGATATTGCTCGTAGGCAAACCGATGAACAACTTCTTTTTTGCTGCCCGGATTGGTAACCGCTTTTACAAGACTGCCCTGGGTATCGTACTCATACTTCCATTTATTAGCTATGGTAACCCCGTCGTTTTTGTAGTTAACATATTCTGTTATATTGTTCTCGCTGTTAAATAATGCGGTGTACTTAAATTGTACTTTCCCATTTGGCTTTCTCGATTCGCGGCCAACGAGGTTATTGTTTTTGTCGTATTTAAAAATTTCTACCCCGCCATGCTTGCCTTTGTAATCGGTCTCCACAATTTTTACTTTATTCCCATCCTTATCGTATTCGTACTTAATACACATCTTGCTGGTATCCTTATTCCACTCCTTGGGTGTTTTACCTACTTCGCCGCATTCGTACGTAAATACCTGTTTAAGCTTTCCGTTCTTATCGTACCAGCGGGATTCTTTGCGGCTGCCATCCGGGTAATAATCGAATGCATATTTGTAGCTTAACTTGCCGTTTCCCTTATAACCTGAATAGCCAGTGTTGTTATGGTTTCCGTCGAAAGTCAATGTTTTTTTTCTCAGCAGTTTGCCATTTTTTCCATCAACTTCAGCTAAAACCATATTTCCATTATTGTCATACTCCGTTTTATAGTTTCTGAAAACCTTTCCCTTGTGGCTGGATATTTCATTCGTTAAATCATTCTTGTCGTTATAAGTATAGTCATACGTCCACTTAAAATTTCCCTTTTTATCCAGGTATTTATATGAAAGAAGGTAGCCTTCTGTATTGTATTCATAAGTTACAGTGAGATGTTGTTCCCCTGTCTTATTATCTACTAAATAATTCTTCCTTGTTTTTATTTTATTCTCTTTTATTTTATCGGCTTCCATTTTACTTTTTTGCACCTGGTCTTCATACTCTTTATGAGTATCAAACATGGAATATTGCGCTGAAGCGCTGAAGATAAAAGCGGTAAAAACCAAAAGGAGAGCAAGCTGTTTCATATGTTTTTGGGTTAATGGAGCGTTAACGAATTCAGTATATTTTTATTATGCATAAGGGCAATTCTTTATTTACCGCCCGGCAATGGCTTCAGCAAAATATCTTCAATGGCATCCGGTAAAAACTGGGGCTTAATAATACGCCAGTTAAAGTCGTTAAACTTTTCGCCAAAATATACGTAGCGGTTTACGCCTACACTTTTCATTTCATTCATTACATGATCGCGCATGTTAATGGCTGTAATCCAGCCGCCCTCCTCTGAAATATCTTCATACCACTCCTCATAATAGCAATCATCAGACGCGTGAAAGTTAAGCACGTTCTCCCCTACCAGTATAAATTTATAGATACCTTCTTCAATCATCGGGTCAACCACATCGCGCTTTAAAAACATAATATCGTTGCCAATGGCATCGTTCCACTCACCAATAAACTCCAGCACGGCAAAGTGGTTGATATAGTCAACATACAATATTTTCAAGTACAGCGTCGGTGAGCCAAACTCATCCCATTGCGGGTGTATGTAATAGTTATAAATGGTATTGGTAAACTCAAATTCGCTATACTCCCGTTTGTAAAAGGGCGATAGCTTATCCTCCTCTGCCATATAGAGGTCTCTCCAGTTAAAGTATGGTTCTATGGCGTGCACCTCTGTGTAATTTGAAAATTGAACAATTTGGAAATTTGAAAATTATTTTGGATTTACTATTTACGCTTATGTAAATCGAGCACTTTGCGCACGCTGCCAAACTCAAGCAGGATAGCCCGGGCACGCTTATAATCCCAGGCAAACTGGCGCATCAGCATTTTAGCGCCGCGGTCAATCAGCTTCTCATTGGTTAACTGCATATCCACCATTTTATTATCAAGCACCCTTCCTAATTTAATCATAACCGAAGTGCTAATCATATTCAGCACCAGTTTTTGTGCCGTACCGGCTTTCATACGGGTGCTGCCGGTTACAAATTCGGGGCCGGCAATTACCTCCACCGGAAAATCAGCAATAGCCGCCAGTGGTGTACCGGGGTTACAGGTAATGCAGCCTGTTTGAATGCCGTTTTCTTTGCACTTTTCTATGGCCCCAATTACATAAGGGGTGGTGCCCGATGCTGTAATGCCTATCACGGTATCATTTGCATTAACCTGGTGTTCCTGCAAATCCTTCCAGCCCTGTTCAGGGTCATCTTCCGCAAATTCCTGTGCCTTGCGGATGGCTTTATCGCCCCCGGCAATCAAACCTATTACCAGGCCCTGCTCCACGCCAAAGGTTGGCGGACATTCAGAGGCATCCACAATACCCAGGCGGCCACTGGTGCCAGAGCCGAGGTAAAACAACCTTCCCCCAGCTTCCATTTTAGGAATGATGTGCTCCACCAGCTTTTCAATTTGCGGAATTGCTTGTTCTATAGCATCTGGAACGGTTTTATCCTCCCTGTTAATGTTGGTTAACAGCTCACCCACACTCATTTGTTCCAAATGGTTGTACTTTGATGTTGCTTCTGTTACTTTTTTTGCCGTTATCATTTAATCACTTATTACAAATGCAAATGTAAGATAGTTTTACAGTTAGGATTTACCTATGATAAGCCCGAAATATTTATTTATGTTACTTACCCCTGCTCCGCAAATAAATCGTTTCTTTGCCACCCTGATTTTGATTAAACTATGCCGAACAATTTAAAAGTGTGGTTACCTGTTATTCTTGCCGTGGTACTGATTTTCGGTATCCAGATTGGCATGATGTTACAAAATTCTTCTGTTAAACGTTCCATTTTTTCTGCCGGTAAAACCAACGACCTGGAAGAGGTGCTGAATTACATAAGCGCCAAGTATGTAGATACTGTAAACACGGAAAAACTGATGCAGGGTAGCATACAAGATATGCTTTCCAGGCTCGACCCGCATTCCATTTTTATTCCCCCCAGCCGGTTATCGGAAGTAAATGAGGAATTGCAGGGCAACTTTGAGGGCATTGGCATTGAATTTTTCCGCATTAACGATACACTGGCCGTGGTTAATGTTATTGCCGGTGGGCCTTCGGAAAAAGCAGGATTAATAAAGGGAGATAGGATTGTATCGGTTAATGACTCGTCTATTACAGGTAAAAATTTTACGGATGAGCGGGTGATTAAAAAACTGAAAGGAAAGAAAGGCAGCGTGGTAAAAGTGGGTATTAAACGAAAAGGCGAAAACGGATTAAAATATTTTAATATTACACGCGGCACCATACCCTTTAACAGTATTAATGCTTCCTTTATGATGACTAAGGAGGTGGGTTATATAAAACTGGACCGCTTTAGCAGCAATACCTACGACGAATTTAAACAGGCCATCAGCAACCTGAAAAGACTGGGCATGACAAAACTTATTTTTGATTTGCGTGATAATGGTGGAGGCATACTGGAGCAGGCAACGCAAATACTGGATGAGTTTATTGATAAGGATAAATTACTTGTTTATACCCAGGGACGGGTTTACCCTAAAGTGGAATATAAAGCGCATTTAGACGGTGCTTTTGAAACGGGTGCACTATGTATATTAATTAATGAAGGTTCAGCCTCCGCAAGCGAAATTGTATCAGGGGCTTTGCAAGACTGGGACAGGGCTACCATTATTGGCAGCAGGTCGTTTGGCAAAGGGCTTGTGCAGGAGCAATACAACCTGGCCGACGGGGCCGCTCTGCGCCTTACTATTGCCAAATATTATACGCCTTCGGGCAGATGCATACAACGCTCATATAACGATGGCGTGGATAAATATTACCACGATGTGCTTAGCCGCTATTCAAAAAACAATATTGCAGAAGAAGATAGCTTTGTATATGATACTACGCGATATTATACAGGTGAAGGAAGAGTGGTATATGGCGGTGGTGGCATTAAACCCGATGTGTTTGTACCCAGGGATACTACGTATCAATCAGCTTTATTAAGCCGTATTGACAACGACGGGTTGATCCCGGAATTTTCATACGAGTATACTTTTGCCTATAACAATCCTGATGTAAACACCATTGATAAAACAAAACTGGCCGTTGACTTTAGCCGCTTCCTGATGAAGAAAAAAATTACCTGGACGGATAAAGACTGGAACAAATCATCTGCCCATATACTAAACGAAATTACCGCTTTTATCAGCCGCGAAGAATCAGGGGATAATGCTTATTATAAACTGATTGATGCCAACGACCCGGCCATTAAGAAGGCGCTGGAAATAGTGCAGAAGTAGGTTGGAATTGTTTATTTTGGTTTGAACAACTAAATCAGGTTCCTCTTTACTAACTCACCCCTGCCCTCTCCTTTTTGTGATAACTTCAAACTTACTTATCAAACGGGTGAGGCCTTCGCCCGCAATAATTTTTTACTTATCCCACCAGTTGCTCGCTTATTTTCCAAAGTTTTTCCTGGTTGGCCTTGTCGTGCGAATAGGCGTTTGATTTCGTTTCCTTTCCGTCAAACTTTATAAACTTACCATTTATGTTTTGATAAGCGGGGTCAACGGCCATTTTAGCCAGCGTGGCAGCAGGCTTATCAGCTTTACCTGATAGAACGGAGAAAAGCAATTTAAATCCCAGAGGCATTTCACTGGTTATTTCCGATTTAACCAAACCAGGGTGAAAAGCGCTTATAGATACATCCGTAGTTTCAACCCTGCGGGCAAGCTCGTAGGTGAACAGAAGGTTCATCATGTTTGAAGCGCCAAAAGCATTTACCGGCGAAAATTTTTTTTCTCCTTGCAAATCATCAAAATTCAGCTTGGTAAAAGAAGGTGCGGCCACATTAATAACCCGTGATGGCTGGCTGGCCTTTAACAAAGGCAGCAATTCGTTGGTTAGCGCAAAAGGCGCCAGGTGATTAACCGCAAACATAGTTTCCAGGTTATCTTTTGTCAGCTCGCGTGCAGGACGATATACGGCTGCTATGTTTATTAAGGCATCCAGCCGGTTATACTTCTGCTTAAATTCATTTGCGGCATTTTTTACCGAAGCCATTTGGGATAAATCAGCTACCAGTATATCCACATTTTTATTGCCTGTCTTTTCAATTATTTTGTTTTTAAGTACCTCCAGTTTGCTTTTGTTCCTTGCCAGTAATATAACTGTTGTATCTGCCTTAGCCACATTCATAGCTGTTGCGCTGCCAATTGCACCGGTTACACCGGTTATTAAAATTGTTTTGCCCATTTTTTAGTTGGTGATTTTTTGTTATAAATTATGATTCGTTTAAATATCTATCACTGCTAAATCAAAATTAGCCAAATAATTATGATTTTGTCTCCATTTATAATTCATATAAACAAAAAAACCCTTCCGTAAACGGAAGGGTTTTAAGATTGAAGCTGTACATCTTCTATTATGAATTTATTTGCACAAAAGGATCCATTTTATGCAAACTGTACAATTACTTCTTGGTAGTTGTGTCAACCATCTTCATAGATGTGTCAACTGTGGTTGTAGTTTTTACTGAATCAATAACCTCAGTTTTGTTGGCAGTTGAATCATTGTTTTCAGTAGTAGTAGTGTTTGAGTTACAAGCACTTAAAAAAACTACAGCAGAAACAGCAAAAATTGAAAAGATTTTTTTCATGTTTTTTGTTTAAATTTTTTGTGATTTAACAATTTAGGCGCAAAAATAGACAAGTTTTTATATCTGCCTAATGAAAAATCACTTTTTTCTGAAAAATATTTGAATTGGAACGCCATGAAAATTAAAGTGCGCTCTTAGCCTTTTCTCAAGGTAATTCTTGTACGATTCCTTTACATCATCAGGGTGATTACAAAAGAAAGCAAAAGCCGGAGATGGTGATGAGAGTTGGGTGAAATATTTAATCTTTAGTATCTGCCCTCTTACCGCCGGCGGAGCCACATCCTGCATAGCTTTCTGCATCACTTCATTCAGTTCAGACGTGTTAACTTTTCTTTTCCTGTTTTCATATACCTCCAATGCTGCTTCAATCACTTTAAAAATCCGCTGCTTTTCGGTTACAGAGGTAAAAATAATGGGTAGATCGGTAAAAGGAGCAATTTTACGCAAAATAGCCTCCTCCCTTTCTTTCATGGTTTTAGTAGTTTTTTCCATCAAATCCCACTTGTTTACAATCAGCACCACGCCTTTATGTTTTTTTTGTGCCAGGCCAAACAGTTTTAAATCCTGCGCCTCAATGCCGGTTTGTGCATCAATCATCAGCAACAATACATCGGCCTCTTCCAATGCTTTAATGGCGCGGATAACTGAATAAAATTCCAGGTCTTCTTCCACCTTTGCCTTTTTGCGGATACCTGCCGTATCAATCAGCAAAAATTCTTTTTGAAAAAGCTTGTAATGGGTATGAATACTATCGCGGGTAGTGCCTGCAATATCAGTAACTATATTTCTTTCCTCACCCAGCAATGCATTCAGCATGGATGACTTGCCTACATTGGGTTGGCCAACAATGGCAAACTTTGGCAATCCATCTGATTTGTTATCTGCTGTTTCAATATGCTGAACAATTTCATCGAGCAACTCACCAGTGCCTGAACCACTTAACGATGATAGGAAAAACACATCAGTAAAGCCAAGGCTGTAAAACTCATTAGCCTCGTACATGCGGGCAGGGTTATCTACTTTGTTAACTACTACCAGCACCTTTTTGTTGGTGCGGCGCAACATTTCCGTTATCTCCAGCTCAAGGTCGGTAACACCCACCGTTACATCCACTACAAACAATAATACAGTAGCCTCATCCATGGCAATTTTTACCTGCTTGCGAATTTCTTTTTCAAATACCTCATCTGAATTTTTAACAAACCCTCCTGTATCAATCAGGTTAAATGTTTTGCCATTCCATTCTGATACACCATACAGGCGGTCGCGGGTTACACCGCTCCTGTCGTCAACAATAGCGCGGCGTTCACCTATAAGGCGATTATATAAGGTTGACTTGCCTACATTAGGCCTTCCGATAATGGCAACTGTATTATTCATTTTTTGTATCCAAAGTATTTTAGCGACTTACTATCATTTCTCCAGTTTTCCTTTACCTGCACAGTAAGACCGAGAAAAACATTTTTTTTCAGGAAAGCCTCAATGTCCTTCCTGGCTTCCATGCCTAACTGCTTTATGGCCGAACCATCTTTACCCAACAGGATGCCTTTTTGTGATTCACGCTCCGTAAAAATATCGGCCCGTATTTTAACGATTGTTTCTTCATCTTTAAATTCCTGCACCAGTACCTCCACAGAATACGGAATTTCTTTTTTAAACAGAAAGAAAATTTTCTCGCGAATCATTTCTGCAACAATAAAGCGCTCGCTTCTGTCGGTTATCTCGTCTTCGCCATAAAAAGCGGGCGATTCAGGTATAAAAGGCAAAATAGCAGGAATGATTTTATCTACGTTAATGCCTTTAAGCGCCGAAATGGGGATAATATTCTGTGTATTAAACCGCTGCACCCATAATTGTATCCTGGTAATCAGCTTTTCTTCTTCCACTTCATCAATTTTATTAATCAGCACCAGGAAAGGCTTATTGGTGGCTTTTATTTTCTCAATCCAAATGTTCCATTCGTCGCTGCGCTCCCACACGCTGATAATGATGAGCAGGAAGTCAGCATCTTCCAGCGCTTCGTTTACAGAATCAATCATCGATTGCTGCAATTCGTATTTGGGCTCCAGTATGCCAGGAGTATCTGAAAAAACAAGCTGGTAGCCCGGTTGGGTAACGATACCCAATATGCGCTGGCGAGTGGTTTGCACCTTAGGCGAAACAATGGATAGCTTCTCCCCTATTAATGCATTTAATAAGGTTGATTTACCCGCATTAGGATTACCAATAATATTTACAAAACCTGCTTTGTGTTGTTCCATTCGGGTGCAAAAGTCATCATTATTTATTAAACCTTAAAAGTTGCTTAATAACAGATGCCTTTACACAGTTGTATATAGAGAAATTGGAGGTTGCGACTTTTTAACTTACCTGTTTTTTTCCTGTGCAGACGCTATTCGAATATAACCGATATGTTTTCCATCATTATCGAATATGGCATTAATTATTACACTTGCAAAATAGATTGTACCGTCTTTTTTAACTCGCCTACCAATATGTTTTACACGCCCCTCTTTAACAGAATGATTAAGTAAATACTCCCCAAGCTTTTCTTTCCTTTCTATTTGTGGATGGAGGGTGCTAAGGGGCTTACCAATTATTTCGTTAGCCTCATAACCATCAAGAAGTGTTGCGCCTTTATTCCAAAAGAGAAATAATCCATGAATATCTAGAAGAGTAATGGAAAAATCCCTAATCTGGGTAATTGACTGATTAAGTAAAAACTGAAGTGTTGGATCAAAATGAATCATTATGCAAATTTATTTATTATAACAATTTTGTACAATTCTGTACAGATAAAATACCTTTTAGCCCGGAAACAAAAGTTAAATGCTAAAATTCAGGTTTTTGAGCGAAAATTCTTTGGCGTAAACAAATTTAAAAAATAAAGCTTTGAAATACAGGGTTTTAATGGTTGCTGAGGCAATGCCCAAACTAACATCCGCACTTTTGGCCATATGAACCTACGAACAAAATGAAAAAGCCACTCTTTTACAGGAGTGGCTTTCAATTAGTTGCGGAGGCAGGACTCGAACCTACGACCTTTGGGTTATGAGCCCAACGAGCTACCAACTGCTCCACTCCGCGGCACAAATGTAACAGTTAATTAGTGACTTTCCCAATCAGAATTAATTAATTGTTAATTGGCGAAATTATTTCCTCCGAATATTGGTTAACTTAGCTTACGTCTATGTCCCTCCAATTATTTCATAAATCTGTTGCCAATTGGTTTACCAAAAGCTTTACAATGCCCACAAATGTGCAGGCGCAGGCATGGGCTGCCATTAAATCAAATGAAAACACACTGATTGCTGCCCCTACGGGCTCGGGTAAAACATTGGCAGCCTTTCTTTCGGCTATTGATGAATTGGTAAAGCAGGGCATTAATGGAAAGCTGGTTCCCGGCACGCAAATCGTTTACATTTCACCGCTTAAGGCGCTGAGCAATGATATTGAACGCAACCTGCGTTTTCCCCTGGCCGGTATAAAAGAAGAGCTGGCTTTAATGGGTTTACCGCCTGTTGATATTGAGGTAATGGTGCGCACGGGCGATACCCCGCAAAGTGAGCGAGCCAATATGATTAAACATCCGCCGCACATTTTAGTTACTACTCCTGAGTCTTTATATCTTTTATTAACGAGCAAAAACGGGCGTAACTTATTAAGCCCGGTTCATACCATTATTATTGATGAAATACATGCACTTGTAGGTGATAAGCGTGGCTCGCATTTATCCTTGTCGGTTGAGCGTCTGGAAGCATTAGTAGAAAAAAAATTACACCGCATTGGTTTATCGGCTACGCAAAAACCTGTTGAGCAGGTAGCTGATTTTCTTACCGGGAATAAAGGACAATGCAAAATAATTGACACCGGTCATGCCCGCAAACTGGATTTGGCCATAGAAATTCCGAACTCGCCGCTTACGGCTGTAATGGCTAATGAAGTATGGACGGAAATTTACGATAAGCTAATTAAGCTGATACAATCGCACCAAACCACGCTGATATTTGTAAACACCCGCCGCTTAGCCGAGCGCTTATCGCATACGCTGAATGAAATACTGGGGCCGGGCTTTGTATTGGCGCACCATGGCAGTATGAGCAAGGAGCAGCGGCTGGAAGCTGAACAAAAATTAAAGGGTGGCCACTTAAAAGCATTGGTGGCTACCGCTTCTATGGAGTTGGGTATTGATGTAGGCTCTATAGACCTTGTTTGCCAAATAGGTTCTTCCCGCTCAATTGCTGCCTTCCTGCAGCGTGTGGGCAGGTCGGGGCATAGTGTAAATAAAATTCCGAAGGGAAGAATTTTTCCGCTAACGTGTGATGAGCTGGTGGAATGTGTAGCTATTATGGAAGCCATCAGGCACGGCGAGCTGGATAAAATTATTATGCCAGAAAAACCATTGGATATTTTAGCGCAGCAAATAGTGGCCGAAGTATCGTGCCGCGATTTTCACGAAGATGAATTATTTACCCTTGTTACAAAAGCTTACCCTTACCGTGACCTTACCCGCAAGGAATTTGATGAAGTTATTTCCATGCTGAGTGAAGGATTTACCAGCCGCAAAGGAAGAAGGGGCGCTTATGTATATCACGATATAGTGAACGGAACCATTAAGGCCCGCAAGGCCGCGCGGTTAACCGCTATTACCAGCGGTGGCGCCATACCCGACACGTTTGATTACGATGTGGTAATGGAGCCGGAAAATATTTTTATCGGCACACTGAATGAAGACTTTGCCATTGAAAGCATACCCGGCGATATTTTCCAATTAGGAAATAATTCATGGCAGATACTGCGTGTTGAAGCCGGCAGGGTACGCGTAGCCGATGCACACGGGCAGCCACCCAACATTCCGTTTTGGCTGGGGGAAGCGCCCGGCCGCACAGCAGAATTATCATTTGCTGTATCAAGGTTAAGAGAAACCATTTCAGAAAAACTGGGTAACCTTAGTTCGCTGGCAGTAGATGAGAACGGGGAAATAACCGATAACACCTGGAAACAAAATGCCGTTGACTGGCTGATGAAAGATGCAGGTGTATCAATAGAAGTGGCCGACCAAATGGTTAGTTACCTCGCTGCCGGTAAAGCCGCGCTAAAAGTTATGCCTTCGCAAAACAATATTGTGATGGAGCGCTTTTTTGACGAAGCCGGTGATATGCATTTGGTTATTCATTCACCATTCGGTAACAGATTAAATAAAGCATGGGGACTTGCATTGCGCAAGCGCTTTTGCCGCAAGTTTAATTTTGAACTGCAGGCAGCAGCCAATGATGATGCTATTATTCTTTCACTGGGTTCAACACACAGCTTTCCGCTGGAGGAAGTATTCAGCTACCTTAACCCCGAAACAGTGCGCGGTATACTTGTACAGGCATTGCTCGATGCCCCAGTGTTTGGTGTGCGCTGGCGCTGGAATGCCTCGCGCGCACTGGCTGTTATCCGCAGGCGGGGAAATAAAAAAATGCCGCCGCAATTGCAGCGCATGCAATCAGAAGATTTGGTGGCGCAGGTTTTTCCCGACCAGCTAGCCTGTTTGGAAAATATTGCGGGCGACCGTGAAGTGCCTGACCATCCCTTGGTTAATCAAACGCTCTACGATTGCCTGCATGAGGCTATGGATATTGACGGCCTGGAAAACCTGCTTAGAAGAATAAAAAACAAAGAGGTGAATTTAATTGCCCGCGATTTAAAAGAGCCTTCTCCCCTTGCCCATGAAATATTAAATGCCAAGCCTTACGCTTTTCTGGATGATGCACCGTTAGAAGAACGCCGTACACAAGCTGTGAAAAACCGCAGGTGGATGTCGCCGGCGGAAGCTAATGATTTGGGCAAGCTGGATACCGAAGCCATAGAAGCCGTAATAAAAGAAGCATGGCCCGAAGCTACCAGTGCCGATGAATTGCACGATGCCTTGTTGCTGTCAGGATTTATTACGGCTGAAGAAGGGCTGGGAAATGGCTGGGAAATTTATTTTGAAGAGCTGGTACATAAAGGGCGGGCAACCATCCTTACCATTAATAAACAACATTCGCTTTGGATTGCTACTGAGCGGGTACCTTTTATTAAGCAGGTGTATCCGAATAAAAAATTAGTGCATGAGGTAGCCATTCCTGAAAAATATTTAACCAACCTGACGAAAGGTAAAGATGCCTTAACAGAATTGATCAGGGGAAGGCTTGAAATTATGGGCCCAACAACGGCTGCTGAGCTGGCAAGGTTAATCGGGCTTACAACCAGCGAAATAAATACTCCCCTCTATGCCCTTGAAAATGAAGGGTTCGTTTTTCGCGGGCAGTTTACTGGCACACCGGAATTGGAATGGTGCGAGCGCAGATTGTTAGCGCGCATTCATAGTTATACTATCCGCAGGCTGCGCAGCGAAATTCAACCGGTTTCGTCGGCCGATCTGATGCGGTTTTTATTTGTGTGGCATCAGCTGGAACCCGGCACGCAACCCGAGGGGCCCGATGCCCTGCAACAAGCCGTATTAAAACTGGAAGGCTATGAAGCGCCTGCCGCAGCCTGGGAAAGTGATATACTTCCGTCGCGTGTTGCCAACTATGATTACCAATGGCTGGATACACTTTGCATATCCGGCAAAATAGTTTGGGGGCACTTTTTACCGTCTACTTCTACTAACCCTATTAAAACCACGCCTATTAGTTTTGTCAGCCGCAATAATTTACGGGCCTGGAAGTATGCCGAAGCCAGCAATGAAACCACCGTTAATTTATCGCCTGATGCGGTTAAGGTACTAACCGTATTACAACAATACGGCGCTTCTTTCTTCGATGATGTTTTAAACCACACACATCTTTTTGCCTCGCAAGCCGAGGATGCACTGGGTGAATTAATCAGTGCCAGTTTGGTTACATCCGATTCATTTACCGGTTTACGTGCGCTGCTGGTTCCGGATAAATATAAAACGGAAGCCCACAGCAGGCGCAGCGACATTGCTTTTACCATGAGCCATGCCGGCCGTTGGTCACTGCTGGAAAACAGCAAACCCCTGCCGGAAAATAAGCAGCCCGATTTGGAAACTATTGCCTGGGCTTTATTAAGAAGGTATGGTGTAGTGTGCAGGAAACTGGCAGAGTATGAAAACCTTACGCCACCGTGGCGCGATATGGTAAGGCAGTTCCGCACCATGGAAGCGCGCGGGCAAATAAGGGGTGGCCGTTTTGTAGAAGGTGTATGGGGCGAACAGTTTGCCCTGCCTGAAGCCATTGTTGAATTACGCAACAGTAAAAAGAGAGATGCTAAAAATATATTGGTTACCATAAGCGCTGCCGACCCGCTTAACCTTACCGGCATATTAACACCAGGCAACCGCATTGCCGCCTACACCGGCAACAGAATTTTATACCGCGATGGCCATCCCATCGCCGTGCTGGAAGCTAAAGAAGTGAAATTTTTAATTGAACCCAACCTGGATGAAAAGTGGTCGCTAACTAATTCATTGGTGCAACGCAATGTCTCCCCTAATTTGAGAAAGTATTTGGGGAAGGGGGTGAATTAGGAGGGGAAGATATTATTAAGGCGCGTCAAAACGGGGTCTCCTCCTAACACAAGGCAAACACTGCGAGAAAAAACCCACTGAGACGAAAAATCTTAATATTATTAACCATGCTATTAAAATCAGCAACAATTATTATTTTTCAGTTTAAGATGATCATTAAATGACGTTTTTTACTGAATTGTTTAGGGGTGTTTTAGCAGGCTTCTTCAGGAGAAATATTTTCCGAAGAACCCTCTGCCTTTTAATTCTATTTTCCTCCGGCGCTTATGCCCAAACGGATACTTCATTTTGGTTTGTAGCGCCCGAAATACTTACAGGTGGCAGCAACGAATTTGATAAACCTATTTATCTCTGGCTATCCAGCTTTTCCCAACCGAGCACTGTAACTATTACCCAGCCTGCTAACCCCGACTTTACACCCATTATTGTTAATGTATTAGCAAATAATTCTGCCGTAGTTGATTTAACTGGTATTATAGACAGTATTGAAAATAAACCAGCCGACCATGTAAATAATTTTGGGTTGCATATCCGGGCCACCAACAATATTTCGGTTTATTACGAGGTTAAAGGAGCGATAACTTGTGGCATATGCAATGGAGAACTATATGCACTGAAAGGGCGAAACGCTTTGGGTACCCGCTTCTGGACACCGTTTCAAAAAACCTATAATAATTACAGTGTGTTTACACCCCTTCCTTATGCCTCATTTAATATAGTAGCTACTGAGGATGCAACGAACATAACAATAACACCTACAAAAAACATAGTTGGACACGCTGCCGGCACCCCTTTTAACATCACACTAAATAAAGGGCAAACTTTTGCCTGCGAAGCTACTAGCCAGGCAGCTGCTGAACATCCTTCCGGCAGCACCGTTGTTTCAGATAAGCCTATTGCCGTTACAGTGAGTGATGATTACATAAATATTTCAGGTGTTGGGCAGGACACAGAAGGCGACCAATTAATACCTGCCGACAAAATTGGTACGGAATATATTGTAGTTAATTCCCCATCAGCGGCTGTTAACGACATGGCCATCATTGTTGCTACGCAAAATAATACGCAGGTTAATGTAAACGGTTCGTTGGTTACAACCATTAATACCGGCGATACTTACCAATACAGTATTGGCAGCAATGGGGCCATATATATAACCACATCAGCACCGGCCTACGTTTACCAGGTTACAACGGCAGGCCACGAAGCCGGGGGCGCCATTATTCCGCCGCTAACCTGTACAGGTTCCCAGGTAGTAAGTGTTAGCCGCTCAAGCGATAAGCCTTTTAATGTATTTCTGATTACAACTACCGGCAATGAAAACAATTTTTTACTGAATGGCGCACCGGGCATTATCCTCGCTTCCGCATTTAAGTCTGTTCCCGGCACAACCAACTGGCTATATGCAAGAATAGACCTTAGTTCCAATGTAGCTAACGGGGCACCTGCACGAATCAGCAATACATCGAGCTTATTTGCTATGGGACTAATGGAGGGAATTACGCTAGGATCAGCCTACGGGTACTTCTCTGATTTTTCCACCAGTAATTCAGTTACAGTAAAAAATCATTGCGTGGCAACACCCGTATCTGATACCCTTTCAGCGTCTCTGCCTTTATCGCACCACCTTTGGAATACCGGCGATACAACTGCGCAAATAATTACCAGCCAGAGTGGCACTTACTGGGTGCAGAATAATTTAATCAATTGCTCATTCACCGATACTTTCCATATTACCATATCCGGTACTACGCCCACCGTTTCTACTGGCAAAGACACGGTTGTTTGCTCAGGAAAACCGGTGCAATTAAAAGTAAATGGAACCAAGGATATTTTTAGCTGGAAACCTGCGGCAAGACTGAATAATCCAAACATTGCCAATCCGGTAGCAACACCTGATACAACCACAACTTATGTTGTAACCAATTCAAATGCCTGTGGCATTGCCGCTGATACAATAGTAGTGCAGGTTATTCCAACCCCCGTTATTTCGTACCTTACACCCGATGACACTATTTGTAAGGGGAAAAGTATCCAGCTAATAGTTAGTAATAATCCTAACTACACATGGTCGCCACATGAGGGCCTAAGCTGCACCGGCTGCCAGTTACCTGTAGCTTCGCCTACAATAACAAGCACTTATTATATAAAGCTCAGCAACGATTTCTGCATCGTGTCAGATTCGGTAATAATTACTGTAGTACCTCAACCGCCATTTATTGCAAAAGGTGATACAACTATTTGTATTGGTCGTTCTGTCCGGTTACAATCTTCATCTGCCATTTCATATAGCTGGATACCGTCAAAGGGCTTGAGCGATACGAGTATAGCTAACCCGCTCGCTAATCCTTCAGCTACTACCACTTATATTGTAAATGCCATTGGGTTTTGCGGGGAAGAAAGCGACACTGTAATTATTAAAGTTGAACCAAAACCATTTATTGATGTTTCTTCAGATACGGATATTTGCGCCGGTGGAACTGTGCAATTAAAAGCTACGGGTGGCTTAACCTACAAATGGTTTCCAAGTGACGGCCTAAATAACTCTACATTATCCAGCCCTATAGCCAATCCCCAATCAAGTACTACCTACACTGTTGTTGGCTCCACGTTTCCTGATTGCTTTTCAAGCAGCAATGTTGCAGTTCAGGTTCTTCCATATCCTCATATAGACATGCCCGGGCCGCAACAAGTAACTTGCGGACAGGGTTTGCAACTCACCCCATCGTTAAATTTCGGCACATTCCACTGGGTAACTGCCAATGGCTTAACAGATTCAACAAATATAAATCCTGTGGTGTATCCTACTCAAAATACCACCTATACCTTATTTGCCTCCAATGAAGGCTGTTCTGTTTCGGCTACTATTGAAATAACAGTTATAAAGGGACTAGCTTCTTTACCAAATGCTTTTTCACCCAACCGTGACGGGCATAACGATATCTTTCATGTATTGTATAGTTGTGGCTTTAACCTGGATGACTTCAGGATTTACAATCGCTGGGGAGAATTAATATTTGAAACACAGGACATTGATGCCGGTTGGGATGGGCGCTACAATGGAACTGATGCCACGGTGGGAGTATATGTATATGCACTTTCAGGCCATAAGGATAATGGAGAAAAAGTGTTTATGAAAGGAAATGTTACCTTGTTAAGATAATATCTACTATTTTGATTGTTGTTCCTTTACAACTTTATTATTTTAAATGACCTGCCCTGCTGGTCGCCTGTATGTAAGATATACATGCCCGGTGCAAGGGATGCTATATTAATATCCTTGTTTCCGTTTACCAGTTTGCCGCTTAAAACAATTCTGCCTAGTGCATCAGCAATTTTATAATCCACCTGTGGCTGGCCGTATGATACTTCTATTTTGTCAGTTGCCGGGTTCGGAAAAACAGTAACAGGCTTGCTGGCTTTTATTTTGGCCAGCTCGCCGTCATAATTATGTTTTATTTCGGAAGAATCGAGTACACGGTCGTAAATTTTATAATCGTCAATCAGGCCATTGGAATATTCATCAGGGCCGGCAAGGCTTCTGCCAATAACATAAGGTGCGGCCGTATCTGATACATTAATGAATGCAGTGTAAGGTTTGGAGCACACCTTAACGCTATCCACATAAAATTCTGCCAGCCCCTGCAGCCTATCGTAGGTAAAAGAGAGAAGATGCCATTCGTGGAAATTCCAGGTATAATTGCAGCCCACATATCCACTGGGGTTGTTTTCATCTCCCAGGAAAAGAATACCGCCACCCGCCCAGTTAGCTTCCAACAACCATCCTGCATCCGTTTTAGGATTATACCTTTCAAAAATGGAAAATACATTGCCGCTGGAATGCCAGGCATAGATATTAATCCAGGCAGAAATGGTTACAATGTTTGCCTTCTGAATACGAGCAAGTGAAGGGCTTGGCGGAATTTCAATATAACTATCAACCCCGTTAAACCGGTAACAGGTATTCGGAACACCAAAGCGGTTGGTATCGGATACCACATTATGAATGGTTCCGTTATTATTATTCCCGCTGATGTCTATGGCGCTTCCGTCCATGGGCATATGGAGCAGCAGGCTATCAGAAAATGTTTGCGCAAAGAGTGCAGAGGAAAATAAAATGAATACAAAGGTGAGTGAAGAATAGACAATTGATTTCATAACCAAACAGTTTAAATACGTAAAAAATTAGCTACTCAAAAGTAAGCAAGTTTTAAATTCTTTACCTGGTTTTTCTCCAGCAAGGTCAGACGACCCATATGAATAAAAAAATCTTTACAAAAACTTGCGTAACCGAATTGTTACACATAAATTTGTAACCGATTAGTTACATAATTAACCCGGCACACATATGAGAAGAGATGTATTCCAGGCCATAGCAGACCCCACCAGAAGGGAAATAATAAACCTGGTAGCGCATCAAACATTAAACTTAAATGCCGTGGCGGAAAACTTTAATGTTAGCCGCCCAGCTATAAGCAAGCACATTAAAATACTGACAGAGTGCGGCTTAATAAGCATCAGGCAGGAAGGGCGTGAACGTTATTGTGAGGCCCGGCTGGATAAACTGGGGCAGGTATCAGATTGGGTTGAGCAGTACAAAAAATTCTGGGAAAGCAAACTGGATGCCCTGGAAATTTATTTGGATAAAATTCAAAAACAGAAAAAACATGCAAAGCGAAAAAAGTAACACTGCCGATAGAGAAATACGCATTTCGCGCCTGTTAAATGCACCTGTTGATTTAGTGTGGGAAGTATGGACCAACCCCGACCATGTAAAAAACTGGTGGGGGCCCAATGGCTTTACCAACACCATTACTAAAATGGATATTACACCCGAAGGCGAATGGGACCTGGTAATGCATGGCCCCGACGGAACAGATTACAAAAACAAAAGCGTTTTTAAAGAAGTTATCCCGAACAAAAAGCTGGTGTACCAGCATGTTTCGGCGCCAAGGTTTACAGCTACCATTCAGTTTGAAGCGCAGGGAGATAAAACTTTTATTACCTGGCACATGCTTTTTGAAACTGCAGAACAATTTATGCAAGTAGTTAAAACCTTTAAAGCTGATGAGGGGCTGAAACAAAATATTGAGAAGCTGGGCAGCTACCTACAAGCACAATTAAACAAACAGCAGCAGCTATGAAAAAAACATCCCTTTTATTAATTATGCTGGCGGCTTTGGCCGTTTCAAGCTGTAATAATTCAACGCCCGATAAAAACGATAATGCACCTATGAACAATGCTGTAAAAACAGATAGTGTTAGTGGCTATGCCGATGTTAATGGCCTTAAAATATATTATGAAATACACGGAACCGGTGAGCCCCTTGTTTTAATTCATGGTGGCGGCTCAACTATAGGCACCACCTTTGGCCGAATATTGCCTTTGCTGGCAAAATGGCATAAAGTAATTGCTGTGGAGTTGCAGGCACATGGGCATACTGGCGACATTGACCGCCCGCTGAGTTTTAAAAACGACGCCAGTGACGTGGCTGTGTTACTAAAAAAATTGAACATTAGTAAAGCCGATATTTTTGGCTTCAGCAATGGCGCAAGCACTACCCTGCAACTGGCTATCAGCTATCCTGACCTGGTAAATAAAATTATTGTAGCCTCTACCTTTTATAACAAGGCCGGCGCCATACCCGGCTTTTGGGATATGATGGCGCATGCCTCATTTGAACAAATGCCTCAGCCATTAAAAGATGCCTACCTTAAAATAAACCCGGATAGCAACGCCCTTTATACCATGTATAAAAGAGATGTGGCTCGCATGCAATCGTTTACCGACATGAAGCAGGAGGATATAAAAGCTATCCGGGCGCCTGCATTAATTTTAATTGGTGATAAAGACGTAGTACAACCGGAACATGCCGTGGAAATGTATCGCCTAATGCCTAATGCAAGACTGGCTATACTGCCCGGCACGCACGGCTCGTTCCTGGGCGAGGTAATGACTCCTGCAGGGGATACCACTTACCATTTAACTGTACTTTTAATAGAGCAATTTCTTAAAGATGCTGACAAAAACCAAATCCATGGAAACTAAAACTGATAAAACGCTAAAACTAACCCGCCTGATTAATGCTCCGCGCGAATTGGTATTTAATGCCTGGGTGGATGCCGATCAGCTTGCCCAATGGTGGGGGCCTAAAGGATTTACTAACCCCGTATGCGCCATTGATGTGAAACCCGGCGGCAAAATTGACATTGACATGCTAGGGCCAGACGGTATAATTTACCCCATGGATGGTGAATTTTTAGAAATTAAAAAACCAGAGCGCCTGGTGTTTATAGCCAGCCCACTGGATAAAAACGGAAACCGCCTGTTTGAAGTGCTTAATACGATAACCTTTACTGATGAAGGTGGAAAAACCAGGCTTTCGTTAACAGCAGAGGCTTCAAAATTAAAATCGGAAGGGCAACATCACCTGGATGGCATGAACCAGGGCTGGAATGAAAGCCTTGACAGGTTAGCTGATTTAGTTACATCTGCATTGTAGCACACGCACATTGCTCCGCAGAATGACGGAGTCTGTTCCTTTGGGAGGACAAGGGTCACCCTGCGTTATCGAAAGGTTTGCAGGGGCTTTCTAATTAAAACTTAAATGAATTTAAATAACAAATCTTAACAACATGAAACGAACAAAAATTATCTACTGGATTTCCACTGTTATTGCTTCACTGCTAATTCTTTTTGTCGCTGTTCCTGAGGTCATTTCTCAGCCAGATGCAATTAAGCTGGTTACGGGTATGGGTTACCCTGCATATTTTACCATTTTCACTGGCGTTGCAAAAGTACTGGGTGTTATCGCTATCCTTATTCCCGGCTTTGCAAGAGTAAAGGAATGGGCTTATGCCGGTTTAACTTTTGATTTAATTGCTGTAACCTATTCATCTATTATGATGGGGGCCACATTGGCACAATGGCCTTTTCTGCTTATCTGGTTCATTCCCCTTCTTGTTTCATATTTCTATTACCATAAAAAATTAAAAGAAGCCGGCAACGATTATTAAAAAAATATCTTCCAATACATTTTAAAAAAATAAAATGAAAAACGAACCTTTTACCATTGAACCGACATATAATGCACCAGTAATGCAGGTTTGGAATGCATTAACTAATAAAGATGAAATGAAGCAATGGTACTTTGATGTACCCGCTTTTAAACCTGTGGTTGGTTGTGAATTTACCTTTACCGGCAAAGGTAGCAAAGGCGAAGAATACATACACCTTTGCAAAGTTACTGAAGTTATACCCGGCAAAAAGATTGCTTATACCTGGCAGTATGAAGGCTACCCCGGTGGTTCGGAAGTCATGTTTGAATTATTTGACGAAGGCAGCAAAACGAAGCTGAAGCTTACTCATTCCGGATTAGAAACATTTGCTGCAGGAAATCCTGATTTTGCAAAAGAAAGCTTTGCCGGTGGCTGGAACCACTTTGTGAATAATGCTTTACCAAAGTATCTGGAAGCACAAACAGGTCAATAAATTTTCATAATCCAAAGCGGTAAAACAAAACAGTTAATTTTACATTCTGAACATCTACCTATGGCAACTATAACCCCCTATTTGAATTTTAATGGAAGCTGCGAAGAGGCATTTAACTTTTATAAATCAGTTTTTGGTGGCGAGTTCACCACGCTAATGCGCTTTGGAGAAGTGCCTTCGCCTGACCAAAAGCCCTCAGAAGGTAACCTGGAAGATAAATTGATAATGCACGTAGCTTTGCCATTAAGCAATGGCTCGATGCTGCTGGGTAGTGACCGCCCTGCTGTAATGGGTAAAGGAAATTTTGGCAATAATTTTTCCATATCCATCGATACTGCAAGCCGGGATGAGGCTGACAAATTATTTAAAGGGCTTTCAGCAGGTGGAACGGTAACTATGCCCATGGAAAATACGTTCTGGGGTTCCTACTTCGGTATGTTTACCGATAAATTTGGCGTTCAATGGATGGTGAGCTTTAATACTACACCACAGAAATAATTTTTTGCAGTTATTTTCTTTACCCCTGCCAGGTATTAATTGTGCGTTTGAAAAGATTAAAAAAATGAGTGAAGAAAATACAACATCATCAAAGCTTTCCCGCTACTACCAATTTATAAAATCATCGCTTAACGGTGAAGAGCATGATTTTACGACTATTGATTTGCGCAAGGCTGTAATATTATTGGCCATTCCAATGATGCTGGAATTGTCACTGGAATCAGTGTTTGCCGTGGTGGATATATTTTTTGTAAACCGTGTGGGTGTTCATGCCGTTTCCATTGTGGGCCTAACGGAATCGGTGTTAACCATTATTTATTCAGTAGGCATTGGGCTTAGTGCCGCAGCTACGGCTATGGTGGCAAGGCGGGTTGGCGAAAAAAATGTGGAAGAGGCATCGCATGCCGGGGCTCAGGCTATTACGCTGGCCATAGTTACCTCTGTTATTTTGGGAGCAACCGGCTACTTTTTTGCTTACGACATTTTAAGGCTAATGGGTGCCGAGCCGGCCGCTATTACTGAAGGCATTAACTACACCCGCATTATGTTTGGCGGCAACGTGGTTATCATTATGCTGTTTTTAATTAATGGCGTTTTTCGCGGAGCAGGTAATGCAGCCATTGCCATGAAAAGCCTGTGGATTGGCAACCTGTTCAATATTATTTTAGACCCACTGCTGATTTTTGGAATTGGTATTTTCCCGGTAATGGGTATAACCGGCGCTGCTATTGCCACCTCCACTGGCAGAAGCATTGGCGTGCTTTACCAGCTTTACCATTTATGGAAGTCGTCGGGCAAACTCACTATTAAACTCCACCATTTTAAACCTGATTTACCTTTGCTTAAAAACCTGGTGGTTATTGCCTCGCCAGCTACCTTCCAGTTTATCATTGCTTCCGCCAGCTGGATATTCCTGGCCTCCATGGTAGCAGAATATGGCAGCGCAGCTTCGGCGGGGTACCAAACGGCTATTCGATTGTTTGTGTTTTTTATTTTACCAGCCTGGGGCATGAGTAATGCCGTAGCCACCCTTGTAGGGCAAAACCTGGGCGCCAAATTACCGGAGCGCGCAGAACAGAGTGTGAAAATTGCCTCGTATTACAACGTTGGCTTTATGGCCATTGTAACCCTGGTATTTCTGTTTCTCACCTATCCCCTTGTAGGTTTTTTTATTCCTGCCACACAAACTGCGCAGATTCGATACGCTGTGCTCGCCCTTCAAATAATCAGCAGCGGTTATATTTTTTATGGCATAGGCATGGTATTTACACAGGCCTTTAACGGTGCCGGCGACACACGCACACCCACCTGGGTTTATTTTTTCGGGTTCTGGGTTTTCCAGGTACCATTTGCATTGCTACTGCATAAATATACCTCGTTAGGCATCACCGGTATTTTTATTGCCGTGCCCGTGGCAGAAACATTAATGGCCATTTCAGTCTTTGTTTTATTCAAGCGCGGGAAATGGAAAATGGTAAAAGTTTAAGAATTTCATATAGACGCTTGCAGAAATAAATTTTGTACCACCTTCAATCTGTGAATCTATGGCGAAGGGACAAAATTGTCCTTAAAATGTAAACCACAGCTTTTACTTTTATCTTTCATTAAACTACTCCACATGGCCCGCATTAAGGTTGACCTGCACGACATTTACAATAACAGTAAAGCTATTGATAAGGCGTTGCAGCAGGCTTTTGAAGATGCTATTGAGAAGCGCATTAAGGAAGTGGAAATTATTCCCGGTAAAGGAAGCGGACAATTGCGGAAAAAAGTAGAGCGCTTTCTGCAGCAGCCACATATTAAACCCCTTTATCACCGCATTGAAAATGATAGTAAAAACTTTGGAAGATTGTTTGTTTACTTTAGGTTTTAGCCCTATGTTTAATTCCTGTTATAACTATCTACATAGCATATGGGTTATGCTACGCGCTTGTAGTCAGGAGTTTGTTGAACCATTAAGAAGCACTTTAAGTTTTAGCCACCCTTTAAATTTTATCAATTCTTCAAAATCACCTATCTTCGGGCCGTAGATTTTAATTCCCATGATCAATTATAAGGTTTATAGCCTTTTCCTGTTTTTTATACCCCTTTTCTGCTTTAATGCTTTAAACGTATCGGCCCAATGCAGCTACTGCGGAGCAAACCTGCTGGCTAATTATAACCCCGATTTTTCCAAGCCTCTGAATGGCCAGCCACCTACCGGTTTTTACTGCGACAATGCTTTCAATAACAATAACCCTGGCGTAGGAAACTACTCTATTGTAATGGAAAGAATTTATGGCTCTTGTTCAAGCACGGCCGTATTCGACCATAATTTACCCAATACCAACGGGCAGTTTTTGTGGTACGATACTAAGTATGGAGCAAGCCCATCTAACCCCGGTATTGCCTGGGAGCCTTACGACCCAACGAAACCTTTAGCTTCTCAAAAATTAATCTCCGTAAAGCCGCATACTGATTATGTTTTTTCGGTGCAAATCAGGGACCTGGCGCGCGACCCGGGATGTGTTGTGCATGGTGCGCCTGTTATGGGGTTAAGAATTAATGGTGTTGACATGGCACAAAAAGATCTGGCGACAGTTGCCGGGCCTTGCTGCCCTGATTGGGTGCAGCTTTGTACCCCCTGGAATTCAGGAACTGATACAACAGCAGCATTAATACTGGAAAGCCGCCTGGGTATTGATTTTACTGATTTGGGGATTGATAATGTTTTCTTTGGCGAACCCACCGGCAGCATAGCTATTAATTTAGGAAACGATACTACCATTTGTAATGGTCAATCGCTGGTACTTAAATCAGGTGTAACCGGTACAACCTATGCCTGGAGTGATGGCAGCATCAACCCAACGCTTACCGTTACACAAGCAGGGTTATACTGGCTAAATGTTACCCAACCCAACTGCTCCGGCAGGGATTCAATCGATATATCATTGGCTCAACCGCCTGTAGCTTTTAGTTTAGGCAGCGATGCTAACTTGTGCGATGGCAACTCGTTAACTTTAAAGCCGCTTCCTGCACCGGTTGGAACCTACCAATGGCAGGATAACTCCAGTAAGGATTCGCTGGTGGTAAACAAAAGCGGCGCCTACAGTTTAACCGTTACTAATAGCTGCGGCTCGGTAAATGATGCCGTTACTATTACAACCAATGCCACCCCCACAGTTATTTTGCCGCCGGATACCATACTTTGCGACGAAACAAGTTTTGATATTGCCGCTACAGCTACCGCTACCTCCTTAAGCTATAAATGGACGGATGGCAGTACAGGCCCCTCCGTTACAGCAACCGGTTCAGGGATATACGGGATAAGTGTTACCAATATATGCGGTGAAGCTACCGATAATATACAGGTTACCTTTTCCCATTCGGCCCAGCTCCCCTTTCACAACTCGCTGGTGCCCGCCTGCGACGATAGCGTTGTTACATTAAATGCCAAAAACCCGGGCATGAAATTCCTGTGGTCAACCGGTGAAACCACACAGGTTATATCCACTTTGTCTTCGGGCACCTTTCGGGTAACCATTTCAGATAATGATAATTGCCCGGTTACCGACCAGGCTACTGTAAGCCGGCACTCCTGCATCGTTATTTGCCAGGTAGCTATTCCCAATGCTTTTAGCCCCAATAAAGACGGGAACAACGATAGCTTTAAGCCCTTGTTTAACTGCGGTGTTGAATCGTACTCCCTGAGTATTTATAACCGCTGGGGTGAGAAAGTGTTTGAATCGAACAATGTTGCAGATGGATGGGATGGCATGTATAAGGGCAGCACTGAGCCAGTTGGCACTTATGTTTATTTTACCCAATTTAAACTTAGCGATAAGCAAAATATTGAGACTAAAACGGGAAATGTTACCCTGCTACGTTAGTCCTCTTTTAATTTATACGAAAGCCGTTTAAGCTTTTCAGTAGTTAGTGGTTTGCTTAAATAATCAATCACGTAAGGGTTACCTTTTATTTCCTGTATTTCAAGTGTGCCAAGCGTTGAGCTAACCATCACAATATTCAGGCCGCCAATCTTATCTCCTTGTAATTTATTAAGCTCTTTCAAAAAACTTATGCCGTCCATTTCCGGCATCATCAGGTCGAGTAATATTAATTTGGGCAAAGGCCGGCCGTTGCTAATTCTTTCCTTTAAAAAAGTAAGCGCCTCCATGGCAGAAGGCTGAGAAATAATTGCTTCGCAAAACCGGGCATCCTCAATTACTTTCTCATTTAAGATCAAATCTATCGGGTTATCATCAATCAGCATTACTTCTTTTACCATTTGCAGGGATTTAGGTGGGTTGTTGTTTACACCCAGTTAAAAATTTTAATCAGGTCGTTAAATTCATTTGATTTATCAAAGAAAAAATCTGCCCCCAGCTCAGTGCATTTCCGCTGGTATTGCTTGCTGGCAAAATTGGTTAGCATAGCCACTGTGGTGTCAGGATATTTTGCTTTTACCTGTTTTAATACATGGAACCCCGAGCGCCGCCCTGGTAAATTAATATCCAGTATAATTACATCCGGTTTCAGTAATTCTACTTTTTCCAGGGCATCTTTTGCGTCAACGGCCCTGCCTAATACAAGGGTATCTTCAATTTCCTGGATAATTTCAGTCACCTTTTGGCTAACAAGGTCAGAGTCTTCGACAATTAGTACTTTGTAAGGAATATTTTTTTTCATTGGGCTAAATTTTATATAGGCAACAAAATTTGTTTATGGCCTTTTCGCAAAGTATAGTTGTTAATATGATATTGTTGTAGAACAAACCACTACAACGCATGGCAGAAAGTTAAAATAAGTGCTTTCTTTTTATTCCGGTTGCTACCTGCTACCTTAGCAGCCAAATAATAATAAACAGGTGGATAAAAACGAGCTTAAATATGCGCAAAGGGGTGTAAGCGCCTCCAAAGAAGATGTATATGAAGCTATTAAGAAGCTGGATAAAGGTTTATTTCCCAATGCTTTTTGCAAAGCTTACCCTGATGTGCTTGGTGGTGATGAGGCTTATTGCAATATCGTTCATGCCGATGGCTCAGGTACTAAATCATCGTTAGCCTATATTTACTGGAAAGAAACCGGAGACCTCTCCGTTTGGAAAGGTATTGCGCAGGATAGCATAGTGATGAATATTGACGACTTGATTTGCGCAGGTGTTACCGATAATTTTTTATTCAGTTCCGTTATCAATCGCAACAAGCACCTTATACCGGGAGAAGTAATTAAGACTATTATAGAAGGAAACAATGAGTTTTTTGAAAAAATGCGCGGCTATGGCATCAATATTCATTACATGGGCGGAGAAACCGCTGATATGGGGGATGTAATACGCACAGTTACGGTTGACAGCACCATTACCTGTCGCCCTAAGCGAAGTGATATTATCGAGAATAATATTAAGCCAGGCCATGTAATTGTGGGACTGGCTTCTTATGGCAAGGCGGTTTACGAAGACGCGTATAACAGCGGCATGGGCAGCAACGGCCTTACAGCGGCGCGTCACGATGCGCTGGATAAAATTTACCGCACCAAATACCCTGAATCGTTTGACCCCAATACGCCGATTGATTTAGTATATAGCGGTTCAAAAAGACTTACCGACAGTGTTGAAGGCACAACGCTGAATGCCGGCAAACTATTACTCTCCCCTACCCGCACCTATGCACCGGTTATGAAAAAAGTGTTTGAACAGTTTCGTGCTGGCATTTCAGGCGTTATTCATTGCAGCGGTGGCGGGCAAAAGAAAGTATTGCATTATGCTAATAATTTAGCTGTAGTAAAGGATAACCTGTTTCCTATTCCACCCGTGTTCAGGATGATACAGGCCGAATCGCAAACACCCTGGAGCGAAATGTACCAGGTGTGCAACATGGGCCACCGCCTTGAAGTATATTGCGACGAAAAAGCAGCGAATGCCATTATAGCTATATCCAACTCATTTGATATTGAAGCGCGCATGGTTGGCCGTTGCAGCTCTTCCGATAAGAATTCACTCCTGATTAAGTCAGAAGTCGGGGAGTTTACGTTTTAGCAACTCATCCTCTTTCTATGCTGGTAATATTACACCAGCCTTTCGCTTGGGTAAGGTTTTAATTTTTTCAACCCTGCAACAATCAACCTTTTCCTGTTGAAATATTGCTTAACGCTTATCCGTTAATGCATAAGGCAAACGTTAATTTGCATCTACAATTCAACCCATGAAACGACTACGCAAAATTTTACTGTACGTATTAATTATTGCTGCATTAATATTTACCATTACTTCCTTAACCTTAACCAATTACCTCTACAAGGCTATCTATTACAACTTTGCCGACATTGACGATTACAAAATATTTAACAATAACACCGTGGCTGCCGGAGTTCCGCAGCCTATTCCTGTTTCCGCATCGTATAATAAATCAGCGCTGGATGATTCACTGAAAAATGAGCTGGTTCGTACAAAGTCTATTGCTTTTGTGGCAATAAAAAATGACTCCATTGTGCATGAAGAATACTGGGATGGATATACCGATAGTTCACTCTCCAATTCTTTTTCTGTAGCCAAATCTGTGGTTGCAACATTAATTGGTATTGCCATTCAGGAAGGGAAAATAAAATCGCTGGATGAACCCGTTGGTGATTTTCTTCCTGAATTTAAAGAAGGAGATAATGGCAAGCTTACCATACGTAATTTAATGATGATGGCCAGCGGTACTGACTGGAATGAAAGTTATTCCAACCCGTTAACGGTTACTACCCGCGCCTATTACGGCACTGATTTGTATAAAACGGCCACCGGCGTTAAAGTGGTAAAAACACCGGGTACAGAATGGCGGTATAAAAGCGGGGATTCCCAATTACTTGGATTAATTTTAATAAAAGCTACCGGTCTGCTCATCAGCGAATATGCTTCGGAAAAGCTCTGGAAACCCATGGGGGCTCTGCATCCTGCCCTGTGGAGCACCGATAAAAAAAATGGAACTGAAAAGGCCTATTGTTGTTTTAATACAAATGCCCGCGATTTTGCACGTTTAGGCTTATTATACCTCCATAAGGGGAATTGGCACGGAAAACAGCTAATTGATACCTCTTTTGTGAACCTTTTTACTGCCCCGCTAAGTATAAAGGATGAAGATGGTAACATTGTTGACTATTACGGATACCAATGGTGGCGGCTGGCAGACAGAACTGGCGTGTTTTATGCAAGAGGAATACTTGGACAATACGTAATAGTAATACCCGAAAAAAACATGGTGTTGGTAAGGCTGGGGAAATCGAGGGGTGAAAACCTGAGAAATTCATTTGTGGAAGTGTACGCCATGGTTGATTGGGCATTAAAGAATTTTTAAAGAGAAATTTTTAGCAATGATTAAGGACATAAATATTGAGAAAGTAGAAGATTTAGCACTCGCCGTTATTCCTGATACTGAAGGTGCCACACCTGAACAGGAAGAATGGGCGGTGTATTTAGTTAATTTAAAAAACGAACCTATTAATGGCGTTATTGTTGCGTCCAAGGGATATGGCAGCATTGACGGGGAAGAGGTAAAAACTTCCACCCTCCGCCAGTTTTTTGATTCAATCAACGGTAATGCTTTTGTAAAAGTGGAGTTGATTGAAAAAGAATTATTTGCCCTTAACAACGAATTCTGGATTAGCTTTTGGTATAAAGGAAAATTATTTGATAAGCGCTACGTGTTTGTAACAGAAAGCATTACCAAGCAAAATTTTACGGAGGTGCCGCTTATACATAAGCGCGGGGTAATGATAAAATAAAAAATCAGTTCGGGTACAGTTTACTGCTATGCAGTAATAACTCATTTCTTGCGAACCTTCACAAATACCTGAACAAAAAAGAATAATGATGCTGAAAATAACAAAGTGGCATACACCAGTGAAATAGCATTTGGGGTATCACTGGCAAAAGCTTCAAACAGTATAATGGTTCCATAGGTGCCGGTTAGGGCACCAATCACAAAACAAATAAAGCTTAACGGGCTGGCGAAAATCATGGAGAATAATTCTTCAGGTTTCAGCGCATCATTACCCATTGGCGGGGAACTCATTACCGTATCAATTAACACAGGGTTTGAAGCGTTTAGGGGGTCCAGTCTTAATAAATTGGTAAGTTGTAAATACAGTTGCGGCAAGCTCTGGCTGAATTCCAGTGGCCGTTCAAAAAAATTCTCCACGGCAACAGCAAAAAATTCGTTACCATTGGTATAGGCATAGTTGCGAAAGAAATGTTTTTCATTGGTATGTTCCCGCTGCTCGTTCATTTCTTCTTTAACCCATTCTTCCCAAACATGGTAATCAACGGCAAAATCAATATTCTCCCCTTCCTCAATGGCGCTAACCATCAGGGCGTGAGCCAGCTCGTGAAGCACGAGGTTTATCCCGTCTGTAGGGTTGGCAAAACCTTCCTGTATCGCTTTCCACGATAGCATGATGTAGCCCCTGTTGGATACATGCCCTTTCATAAACGGATAACGCGGGGATAACTTGTACGATTGGGGTAACAGGTAAATTTTATTGAAGTAGCTCATTTTATATTTGTGAAACCCGAAGGTTAACTGTACGGCTCCGCCGGCCAGCAGTATTTTCATTTCATCTGTAATCACAATGTCCTCCCGGGGAATAAACTTTTTGTTATTTAGAAAAAAAGCAACTCTTTTTTCAAAACTGCTTTTTAATTCAGGGTCTAACTGGCTATAGAACTTAAAGCGGTTAGCCAGCAATGTTTGCTGGTCAATACTTAAAGAGCCATTCCGATAACTGAATGCGTTAAACATGCCCGATACGGGCGAGTAGATAAGATAGTAAAAAAGCCCGAATACAATAGGCGACAGTAGCAGGAATATGGCAATAAAACTAATCAGGTCATTCATGGTAAAATATAAAGTGCTGAAATAAAGATATTTTTTTCATCCGGTATTAGGAATACCCCTTATAATTCTTTAAGTACCCTTCCAGTGCTTATCTTGCGTGCCATGATGGAGCCCGTTAACATGAAAGAAGATGATTTAAAAGAAGATGATTTAGGCGAGGAGGCAGCCGATGACCTGTTTGAACATTACCGTATTGTAGTGGATAAGGGGCAGCAGCCCTTGCGTATTGATAAATTTTTAACCAACCGCATGGAGAAAATAAGCCGCAGCAAGGTGCAACAGGCGGCTGAAAACGATTCCATTATAGTAAATAATAAGCCGGTTTCTGCTAATTATAAAGTAAAGCCCAATGATGTTATTACCATTATGCTGGCTGAGCCTAAAATCGAGCATGAGTTACAACCTGAAAATATCCCGTTAAGCATTACCTATGAAGATAATGATGTAGTACTGATTGATAAACCTGCGGGGTTAGTAGTACACCCCGGGGTAGGCAATTATACCGGCACTATGGTTAACGCTTTGATTTATCACTTTCAACATTTGCCTGATGCGCCCGGTAATCAGTTCAGGCCCGGGCTGGTGCACCGTATTGATAAGAATACTTCAGGGCTACTTGTGGTGGCGAAAAATGATTTTGCTATGAATTTCCTCGCTTCTCAATTTGCCAGGCACACTGTTGAACGCACATACGTGGCGCTGGTGTGGGGCGACTTAAAAGAAGATGTTGGAACCATTACCGGGCACATTGGCCGCAGCCTGCGTAATCGCCAAATGATGGATACGTTTCCTGAAGGAGAGCATGGTAAAGAGGCTATTACCCACTATAAAGTGATTGAACGCTTTGGCTATACCACCCTAGTGCAATGCAATTTAGAAACCGGCCGCACACACCAGATAAGGGTACATATGAAACATATAGGCCACCCCCTATTTAACGATGATACGTATGGCGGAAATAAAATTATAAAGGGCACGGTTTATAGTAAATACAAGCAATTTGTTGATAATTGCTTCAGTATTTGCAAAAGGCAGGCGCTTCACGCCCGCTCATTGGGATTTATACACCCCGCAACAAAAGAAGAAATGTGTTTTGAATCTCCATTGCCAGCTGATATGTTTGAGGTAATTGATAAATGGAGGAAATATTTTCAACAAACACAGCGTTAATTAACGGTTTACTAAATATTGCCAATATGGGTAAATGGGCTAAATTTGGTAATTAATAGAAAAGAAAAAACTAATTCAATTTGTATAACACGAAAACATATTTACCGACCCTGCTGCTTTTTGTATTACTCTTTTCATTAAAAAAAACGGATGCACAGATAGAAGATATCCGATGCGGTACTACCGAATTAACAGAAAAAAATAAAAGTGAAATTCCCGGATATGCAAATGAACTGATACAAAATGAATTAGCCCTTAAAGAATGGGTAAACCATCATCCCGATTTCAGACTTAGGGGTACAGTAACTATACCGGTAGTTGTTCATGTGCTGTATTTTGCAGGTGACCCCGACAGTGTTAAACATCAAAATCTTTCAGACTGGCAGATAACGTCCGAAATTGATGCCATGAATGAAGATTACAGCCGTCTAAATGCCGATGCTCATAAAACCCCCGGCGCATTTCTGGGTGATACCGCCATTACCGGCATACAATTTTGCCTGGCAAAGCGCGACCCTGATGGCAATCATACAACCGGCATTATACACAAGCAAACAGTAAGAAGGGACTTTAATAACTTTGATAGCCCTAAAAAAAGCGATGATGGCGGTGACGATGGCTGGCCGCATAATGATTATCTCAACATCTGGATATGCGGGCTTTCAAGTGGTGTATTAGGCTTTTCTACAATACCTACCAAGCACCTCGATTCGCTTGACGGTTGCGTTATTCATTATAAAGCGTTTGGCCGTATAAACACCCTTAGTAAAAAATACAATTTAGGGCGCACCGGCACTCACGAAGTTGGCCACTGGCTTAACTTATACCATTTATGGGGCGATGGAGGGTCTAATTGTTCCGGCACCGATTATTGCGACGATACGCCGCCGCAGGCAACCAACACGTTTGGAAGCCCTGATTTTCCAAAAACGGATGATTGCTCAAAAAATGCACCCGGTATCATGTTTATGAATTACATGGACTATTCCAATGATACGACCATGAATATTTTTACGAAGGACCAAAAAACAAGAATGTGGTTTGCACTGGATAGCCTAAGGAAAAGTATTTTTAGTTCCAATGCCTGCGATGTCGATTCTTCTTACGCTCTTGATATTGGCATTTCGGCTATTACTAAACCTACCCTGTCATTAGGAAGGGATACCATTTATCCTGAAGTTACGTTAACCAATTATGGAAGCACTACCCTTACTTCTGCTACTATTTATTATAAACTTAATTACAAAAGCGCCCTGCACCACTTTGATTGGACAGGTAATTTAGCTTCTCATGCTGAAATGCCTGTCAGCCTGCCCCAGCTTGGAGATAGCCTGGGCTACCAGCTGTTTGTTGCCTATACCAAAAACCCCAACGGCGGGCAGGATGCTGACACAACCAACGATTTCAGAACGCGCAGTTACTATGTAAATTACCCCCCTCCACCTAAAATAAAAGATGACCACTTTTATATATACAACCCGGAAAGCCCTAACGCAATTAATTTAAACCTTCATAAAATAGTGTTAAGGTTTGATACACTATCCATGAAGGACATAAAACAATTTGAGGTGACTAATATCTTGGGGCAAAGAGTTTTGTATTTAAGCATACCCCAAAACCGTATATCCAAGCATGAATTGGAACTGGATGTATCCCCATTGCCTAGTGGCATGTATTTTGTCCGTGTGCTACTCGACAGGGATTACATGGATGAGAAGTTAATCATTGTAAGAGGTAAATAATCTGTAAACAAAGAGGCTGATTTGAAATCGTTAAGAAAAAATTCAGGCCTCGTTACTACTCTTCTTATTCTCTGTATAATTCCATTCCTTCCCAATCTTTCCTATGCCCAATTACCTGAGCCATGTGGCACCATGCCATACCTGTACCAGTTGGAACAATCTGTTCCCGGTTATGCCGACTCAATACTGCTGAACGAGCAGCGCGTACAGCAATGGATAAAAAACAATGCCGGCCTTAAAACAGGAAGTGCAAATACAGTTATTATACCGGTAGTAGTGCATGTAGTTTACAACCCAACCCACCCGGAGCAAAACATTCCAGACTGGCAGATAAAATCACAGATTGATGTGCTGAACGAAGATTACAGACGCACCAACGCTGATGCAACAAGCACACCTGACGATTTTAAGAGCATTGCTGCCGATTGCAATATTGAATTTTGTTTGGCTCAGCGCACCCCTGGAAACCTGCCCACTAACGGCATAGTACGCACTGGCACTTCTGTAAATGTTTTTAGTGATTTTAATTCTGTTAAGTCTGTTGAAACAGGTGGCGACAACCCATGGCCTACCGGCAGGTATCTGAATATATGGGTGTGCAATATGAAAGGCCCGCAAATTGGGTTTGGCACCTTTCCCGGCGGAGACGCTTCACTGGACGGCATTGTGCTTCACTATGCAGTATTTGGCCGGTACAATAATTCAACTACTGGTTACAACCTCGGGCGAACCTGCACACATGAGGTGGGCCATTGGCTAAACCTTCATCATCCGTGGGGAGATAACCAATCCGGCTGCTACGATTCAGATTACGTGAATGATACACCTAACCAGGACTCAGCAGATTATGGTTGTACCCCTTACCCCCAGCGAAAAAGCTGTTTCAATACCGGGGATATGGTAATGAACTATATGAACTATGCCTACGACAATTGCTCTAACCTGTTTACGGCAGGGCAGAAAACAAGAATGTGGGCAGCTCTATATACATCAAGGGCAACTATTCTTTCATCTGATGCCTGTAACCCTGTTATTAATTACCCGCTTGATATCGGTATCAGCCATATTTATTTTTCTGAGGCCAATACCGTAAAGGACAGTATAAGCCCTGTAGTTACCCTTGCTAACTTTGGAAATGAAACGGTAACTACCGTCGATATTCATTTTCAATTCATTAACACTTCAAAACCACATTTTATTTTCCCCTGGAGGGGAGACCTTCCGGCAGGGCAATCCATTGATGTAACCCTGCCGCAGATACGATTGATAAACCTGCTGAATGTATTTATTGCTTATACTAAAAACCCCAATGGCCGGCGAGACATGGACACTGCAAACGATTTCAGCAGTTCGAGAAGTGTAATGGTTGCAGGTGTGCCAACTGAAGTAATTAACCAATCATTTTTGGCTTACCCCAACCCTACAAATGGCTCGCTTACACTGCAGTTTAACTCACCAGCGTGGGCAACGGCTACCCTGCAGATTTTTAATTTATTCGGACAGGAAGAAAATATTCGCAGCACTATACAACCAAGCAATAAAATTATACTTGAAATGGCACAACTTCCTGCCGGGGTTTATATTATGAAATTGAATTATAAAGGTAAGAATTACATACAAAAGGTGATGCGGTTGCCTGCTAATTAGCTATTATTCCTGTTTAAATTAATTATTATTACCGAACCTATTTTTAGATTAACTGTTGTGCCTTTGTGTATTTACCTTTGCACCATAGTAATTTATGACTGAAACCTTAACTCAACACCAAAGCGCCATTGAAGCCCTAATACAACAGGCTTCAACACCCGATGCTATTAAACCAATTGCAAAAAAAGTATTAAGCGGTACACGCCTTTCTGTTGAAGAAGGGATACTGCTTTATGAGGAAGCTGAATTGGGATTGCTTGGCGCTTTAGCCAATTACATCCGCGAGAAGAAAAACGGCAACAAAACATTTTTTAACAGAAATTTTCATATTGAGCCTACCAACAAATGCGTGTTTGCCTGTAAGTTCTGCTCCTACTCGCGCCTTGTTCAACAGGTGGACGAAGCCTGGGAACTGAGCGAAGAACAAATGCTGGATATTGTAAAGAAATATGACGGGCAGCCTGTTACTGAAGTGCACATTGTAGGCGGAGTTCACCCAAAAATGAACTTGCACTTTTTTGCCGGGTTGATTAAAAAAATAAAAGCACATCGTCCTGATTTGCATGTAAAAGGATTTACAGCCGTGGAACTGGAGTATATGTTCCGCAAGGCAAAAGTAAGTGTGGAAGAAGGGCTTACTATTTTAAAAGAAGCAGGGTTAAACTCCATACCCGGCGGCGGTGCGGAAATATTTGACGAAACAGTGCGCGAAGAAATTTGCGGCGACAAAGCAACCTCTGCACAATGGTTAAACATTCACGAAACAGCTCACAGGCTGGGTATCCCCAGTAATGTAACCATGCTGTATGGCCATATTGAAACCTACGCCCACCGAATTGACCACATGAACCGCGTGCGCGAGTTGCAGGATAGAACGGGAGGGCTTAACACGTTTATCCCACTTAAATTCCGCAACAAGGATAATGAGATGTCGCATATACCGGAAGTAAGTATAGTGGAAGATTTGCGCTGCTATGCTATGGCGCGCATTTTTCTGGATAACATTGCCCACATTAAAGCTTACTGGCCCATGATTGGCAGGGGCACTACGCAAATTTTGCTTGGTTACGGTGTGGATGATGTGGACGGAACGATTGACGATACCACTAAAATATATTCGATGGCCGGTGCTGAAGACCAGCACCCCTCTTTAAGCACAGAAGAGCTGGTTGACCTGATAAAAGCGGTAAACCGCACACCTGTTGAGAGGGATACGGTTTATAATGTAGTGCATGATTATACCAATGAAATATTTTCGGATAAACAAGCGATGAATTGATGAGCGGCATAAAAGAGATTTTTATTATCCGTCATGGCGAAACAGATTATAACAAACAGGGTATCATACAGGGTAAGGGTGTAAATCCTCCGTTGAATGATAAGGGAAGAAAGCAGGCGCAGCTATTTTTCGACCATTACCAGAATGAAAAGTTTGAATTTATTTATACCTCCACCCTGCAACGCACCCACGAAACGGTGCACCCCTTTACCAGCCGTGGTATACCCTGGGAGCAGCATGAAGAACTGGATGAAATTTGCTGGGGCGTACATGAAGGGCAAAAGGTGGATTCGCATTTCAGGCAGGAATACCAGCGTTTGCTGGAAGAATGGCGCAAAGGAAATATAGACGCTAAAACAGAAGAAGGTGAAAGCCCGAAGGAGTTGCAGGAGAAACAACAGCGCTTTATAGATTACCTGCGCGCGCAACCTTATAACAAGGTGTTAATTTGTATGCATGGCCGCGCTATGCGCATATTTCTTTCTACACTGCTTAACCAGTCGCTGGGAGAAATGGACCAATACCCCCACCATAATGTTTGCCTTTACAAACTTAAAGATGATGGAAAAACGTTTACCATTGAATTGTTTAACGACTTAAACCATTTGAATGGAGCGCATTAAGGTATCAGCTGTATCCTATTTAAACACCAAGCCCTTTTTATACGGCATTGAACATCATTCTGTTAACGAACAAATAGATTTATCGCTCGATATACCTTCGCAAGTTGCAGAAAAGCTTATCAGTGGCAAAGTACAAATCGGTTTGGTGCCGATAGCTGTAATTCCCGAATTACCTGTTTACCATATTATCGGTGACTACTGTATTGGCTGCAATGGTGCTGTAGCGTCGGTGTGTATTTATTCGCAGACACCTATAGAGAAAGTAACGCAGGTTCTGTTAGATTATCAATCGCGTACCTCGGTTGAGTTAGCTAAAATATTATTGCGCGAGTACTGGAAAGTTAACCCGCAATTTGTGGCAGCCACAGCCGGCTTTGAACAAAAGATTGAAGGCACCACAGCCGCCGTAGTGATTGGCGACAGGACCTTTGATTTAAAAAACAAATACAAATACTGTTACGATATGGGTGAAGCCTGGCAAAAACATACCGGCCTGCCTTTTGTGTTTGCAGCATGGGTTAGTAATTGTGAGTTGCCAGCTGAATTTATTAAATCGTTTAACGAGGCATTGGGTTATGGAATTAACCATGTTAATGAAGTGGCCGAAAAATATCAGCCCGAATACCCAAACACTGATGTAAAGAAATACCTGACTGAAAATATTCGCTATCCTCTAGGTACAAAACAGCAGGAGGCGTTGGAATTGTTTTTAGAGAAGATGAAAGTTGTCTGAATCAGAATTCACAGAATTTCAGGATCAACAGAATAATTTTGAAAATTATTTAATTCTGTAAATTCCGATTCAGACAATTTCCAAATTACCTTATCTCCAAATTTCCAAATTATGTCTGTATCACCCCCGGGTTAAATGGTCGCGTAATAGGTGAATGGTTGGCCGCTTCAATCGTCATAGAAATAACCTTGCGGGTTTCAATGGGGTCGATAATAGCATCTATCCATAGGCGGCTTGCAGCGTAGTAAGGAGAAGTTTGCTTTTCGTAGCGCTGTGTTATTTCATCCAGCAGCTTCTTTTCATTTTCCGGTGTAATAACCTGCCCCTTGGCTTTTAACGCCGATACTTGTATTTGCAGCAACACTTTTGCTGCCTGCGAGCCGCCCATCACCGCAATTTTAGCAGTAGGCCAGCCCACAATAACGCGCGGGTCGTAAGCCTTGCCGCACATAGCATAGTTACCGGCACCATAAGAGTTGCCCACTATAATCGTAACCTTAGGCACCACGGAATTGGCTACAGCATTTACCATTTTGGCACCGTCTTTTATTATACCACCCTGTTCTGATTTACTACCCACCATAAAGCCGGTAACATCCTGCAAAAACACCAACGGTATTTTTTTCTGGTTACAGTTTAAAATAAAGCGCGTGGCTTTGTCAGCTGAATCGGAATAGATTACCCCACCAAACTGCATCTCTCCTTTCTTGTTCTTTACCACCTTGCGCTGGTTGGCTACAATACCCACACTCCAGCCATCAATGCGGGCATAGCAGCAGATAATGGATTTACCATAGCCTTCCTTGTACTCATCGTATTCTGAATTATCTACCAATCGCTGAATAATATCCAGCATATCGTAAGGCTTGCTGCCATCAACAGGTATAATGCCGTATAATTCCTTCTCATCCTTTTTAGGTTTAGCAGCCTCTACCCTGCTGAAGCCCGCCTTATCATAATCGCCAATCTTATCCATAATGCGGCGGATACGGTCAAGACAATCTTTATCATCCTTGCACTTGTAATCGGTTACACCGGAAATTTCGCTGTGCGTGGTAGCCCCACCCAGGGTTTCCTGATCGGTATCTTCTCCTATAGCGGCTTTAACCAAATAAGGGCCGGCCAAAAATATGGAGCCTGTCTTATCTACTATCATGGCTTCATCACTCATAATAGGCAGGTAGGCACCGCCCGCTACACAGCTCCCCATAATAGCAGCAATTTGTACAATGCCCTGCGAACTCATTACTGCGTTGTTGCGGAATATCCGGCCAAAGTGTTCCTTATCCGGGAATATCTCATCCTGAAAAGGCAAAAACACACCAGCGCTATCCACTAAATAAATGATGGGCAGGCGGTTTTCCATAGCAATTTCCTGTGCCCGCAAATTCTTTTTTCCCGTTATGGGGAACCACGCGCCCGCTTTAACGGTGGCATCATTAGCCACCACTACACATTGCTTGCCGCTAACATAACCAATTACCACCACCACACCAGCAGCGGGGCAGCCACCCACTTCTTCATACATTTCAAAGCCAGCCAGCGAGCCTATTTCAATAACGGGGGCACCTTTATCCAGTAAATAATCTATACGTTCACGAACGGATAGCTTGCCCTTTTCGTGTTGTTTTTCAATGCTTTTTTTACCGCCTCCTAACTTAATTTTACCAATAATCTCGTTTAGCTTCGATAGGAGCAATTTATTCTCGTCTTCGTTTTTATTGAACTGAATATCCATTTAAGCGTTTTTGCACGGCGAAAATACTCAGAACAGATGATTTTTGCCTATAAAATTGATTTATCAAAGTGGCACAAGCTCAAAAAGCCACTAGTATAACCGACAGTAATCGTTTGAGTGCTTCATAGAAACAAAATATAAATAAATTCTCAAATTTTATTTACAAAACCTGTACACCCTCTTCCTTCATCACTTGCTTCTTTTTTTGCAGCCATTTGTAAATGGCTTCCTGCGAACGCAAGGGTGGGTCAGTATGTTTTACATATTGGTTATCCTGAGCGTTATCAATCACACGGGCCTTGGTATTGTCGCTCCACTGTATATCAAAGTAGGTTTGTATTTCCTGTTGCAGGCGTGAGTCGTAAATGGGGCAAGCCATTTCCACGCGGTGATTCAGGTTACGCATCATCCAATCGGCTGAGGTGAGGAAGTATTTGGGTTTTCCATTGTTATGAAAAATGAAGAAACGCGAATGCTCTAAAAATTTATCTACTATACTGATAATTTTTACGTTGCCTTTTAGTTCGGGGTCATCGGGTTGCAAGGCACAGGTGCTACGCACAATCATATTCAGCTTAACCCCGCTGCTTGCCGCTTTGTGCAGCAATTCAACCATCTCTGTATCTGCCACATTATTCAGTTTAAATGATACGGAAGCGCGTTTGCCTTTTTTTGCATGTTCTATTTCTTCCTCAATCATTTTAATAAAGCGCTTGCGCATCTGCATGGGGGCAACCACCAAGTGTTTAAAAGTGCTTAGCTTGTAATTACTTTCGAGGAAAGAGAATAGCTGGTCAACTTCCTGGGTAATATTTTTATCAGCAGTAAATAAGCTATGGTCAGCATACAAGCGTGACGTGGATTCGTTGTAGTTGCCTGTGGCAATATTGGCGTAGCGAACTGTTTTACCTTTCTCCTTACGGGTAATAAGGCACATTTTGCTATGCACCTTTAGCCCCTGCACCCCTAAAATTACATTAGCGCCCTCCTCGCGCAGGCGGTCGCTCCAGTATATATTGGCTTCCTCATCAAAGCGCGCCTGCAATTCCATTACAACAGTAACCTGCTTGCCATTTTTTACAGCATTAATTAACGCATTTACCACTTTGGATTTTGAAGCCATGCGGTAAAGAGTAATTTTAATAGAACCTACGCGCGGGTCAATAGCCGCTTCGCGCAGCAAATCGATAAAGTAATCGAACGACTGGTAAGGAAAATGAAGCAATATATCCTTTTGCTTAATAGAATCGAACAGGCTAATGGTAGGGTCAAAATCGGGGTGTGGTAAGGGTGCTGTCTTTTTATTTACCAGGTGCGACTTACCGAGCACCGGAAAATTCATAAAGTCTTTAAAGTTATGGTAACGCTGCCCGGGTATAATATTATCGTCGCCGATTTTCAGGTGCATGCGGCGCAACAGGTAATGCAGCATATTCACCTCCATCTCCTCATCGTAATTAAAGCGCACAGGTTTTCCTTTTTTACGCTGTTTAACACCGCGCGAAATTTTTTCCATAAAGCTTTCCGTAAAGTCGCTGTCAATATCTATTTCAGCATCACGGGTAAGCTTAATAGTGTAGGCATTAAATGTATCGTACGGAAAAATGTAGAAGATATCTTTTAACCCGTGGCGGATAATATCATCCAGCAGAATAACATACTTTTTTCCATCGTGCTCGGGTAAAACCAAAAAACGCGAAAGCGCATCGGTGGGCACTTCAATTAAGGCGTACCTTGATTTTTCTTTTCCCTTGCTATCAGAAAGAAGCACAGCCAAGTAAATGGCCCGGTCTTTCAGGTAAGGAAATTCAGGTAGCGTATCAATCATAATAGGCACCAGTGCCGGGCGAACCTCCTGCTGAAAATATTCTTTTACGATTTTCCCCTGGTCATCGCTTAGCTGGCTTTCATTAATAATGAAAATATTCTCCTTCTCCAGTTCTTTTAATATCTCCTTATACTGCCGTTCAAACTTATTTTGCTGTTTAACAACTATGGCATAAATCTCATCCAGAATTTTGCGCGGGTGATCGCCAATTATTTTTTTTGCTTTTTTACCCAACAACTCCATGCGCTTAAGCGTAGCTACACGCACACGAAAAAACTCATCGAGATTGGAAGAAAAAATACCCAGAAAACGAAGCCTTTCAATTAAAGGAACCGATGGATCCGTTGCCTCCTGCAATACACGTTCGTTAAATGATAACCAGCTTACTTCCCTATTGATAAATTTCATATTTCCGTTGTTTCCTTACTGCCTCTCTTTTGGTTGCCGCTAATTTAATAAGGTAAATTCATTGAAAGGTTAAATGTATGTTAATACCTTTAATGATTAATATCAGGTTTTTTTAAATAAATTAAGCCGCAGATTTAATGAGAATAGAAGAAAATTTCATTCCAAAATTAAAGCCCAACGAAAACATTTTGTGGTGCGGAGCCCCTAAAAGGGGATTTTTATTGAAAGATTCGGATATGATACTAATTCCAATAAGTATCATTATGCTGGGCTTTTCATTTATTTTAGATTATATCCTCATTTCGTATGATTCGCCATTGTTGTATAAGCCCCTTGGGGTCGTATTTACGCTTATAGGCTTATATATAGGTTTCTTCCGCTTAGTGTTAGACGCGAGAAGAAGAAAGAATACGATGTACTGCCTTACCAATAAGCGCATACTTAGGTTAGATGGAAAACATAGCGGCCAATTTCAAACGTTGCAACTAAAAGATATTCAACAGTTAGATAAAACAATTGAAAAAGATGGTTCAGGGTTTATCCTGTTTGGGACAATAAACCCTTTAATTCCATGGTTGCTGGGAGGCTTTACTACAACTAAAGCAGTACTACCGGGGTTGGAATTTGTGCCTGATGTTGAATTGGTTTACGAAAAGATTTCTCTCGCTATAAGTTCACATGTTGACCCGCTGGTTCTGGAAAAAATAAAACCGGGCGAGGATAGCCTGAACTAAAATCTTTTTCACGTTATATTTATTATACTACTTAGGAAGTATTTTATCTACGCACTTAGTGTTACTCAAAAAAATTGTTGAGAAAAAATTTCCCCATCATGAAAAAGTAATGGCATTATAACATTGTATTTACCAAGTAACAAACCATAGAATTTACTTTTGTAATGCAACAAAATTCACTGCTTTTATATCAAGACACGTTTTTACCTGATTCATTAATCGAATAAAATAGACTATATAACGGCAAAAAGATAGCATTTAACTATTAATTATAACCGGTGAATATAAAAACCTTGAAAATTGCATTAAACGACATTTTTTTTTCATCTTTAAACAACCTTAATCCCTACTAACTATTTAAAAGAAAGCTTATGGCCAGACATTTTACCAACTACGAGCAAAATGCACGAATCATTGATGAAGTAACAATTACCTCTTCAGGCATGGGAATTTCCCAGCTAAAAACAGAAGACAAAGAAATACACGGACAACATTTAACCTTTCATGGTAAGAAGTTTGTTTCGTTTGGGTCGTGCAGTTACCTGGGATTAGAGCAACACCCTGCACTAAAATATAAGGCGATTGAGGCGATTGAAAAATTCGGTACACAGTTTTCCTCGTCGCGCGCTTATGTATCATTGGGTTTGTATGATGAATTGGAAACATTATTGGGGGTAATGTTTGAAGCACCGGTTATTGTTTCGGCTACTACTACTCTTGGCCATTTTTCTAACATCCCGGTGATAGTGGGTAGTAACGATGTAGTAATTATGGATACGCAGGTACATGCCAGCGTGCAAACAGCGGTGCAACTATTAAGGGGAAGAAATATACCGATAGAAGTTATCCGCCATAACCGGATGGATATGCTGGAGGACAGGATAAAAGATTTAAAAGATAAGTACGAAAGAATCTGGTACATGGCCGATGGTGTGTATTCCATGTACGGCGATTATGCCCCGCTTAAAGATATTATGCAATTGCTGTATAACTATAACCAGCTGCATTTATATATGGATGATGCTCATGGTATGAGCTGGATTGGTAAAAACGGAACCGGCTATGCCAAAACTGTTTTGCCAAGGCACGAACGTGTATTCCTGGCTACGTCACTCAACAAGGCTTTTGCTGCAGGTGGTGGATGCTTAATTTTCCCGAATGATGAATGGCGGAGAAAAGTGCGCAATTGCGGAAGCACCATGATATTCTCCGGGCCACTTCAACCCTCTCTTTTAGGTGCGGGCATTGCTTCGGCTGAAGTTCATTTATCAAAAGAAATTACTACCCTGCAAACAGAATTAAGGGATAAAATAAAATACTTTGTTGATTTAGCGAGAACGCTTGAGTTGCCCTTAATCAGTAACAACCTCTCCCCTATTAAATTTATTGGTGTGGGTAAGCCGGGCGTTGGCTACAGCATGGTACGCAGGCTAATGGAACGTGGCTATTACGTAAACCTCTCTGTGTTCCCCAGTGTGTCTTATAAAAATACGGGCCTTCGCATACCTATGACTAATAATCATACCGTTCAGGATATTGAAGGCTTGCTGTACAATATTGCTGAATTACTGCCCCTTGCTTTAAAGGAAGAAGACTCAAGCATTAAGAGCATACACCAGGCGTTTAAGATGGTGGGGTAAGCGATTTCAGATAAGGTTTGCCGAAGAAAAAAATCCATCCGAATGTATCAGGATGGATTTTTTCTATTACGCTCTACTGTACGATCTGAATTTTTTGCGTTGCTGTTTCCAGTATTTTAATCAATAGCTTTTCTTCAGCGCTCAGCTTATCTTCCTTATCACTCTCTTCTTTTTTATCAAGCTGCTGCAGGTAATCATCCAGCTTATCCGATTCATACAAATCTATAATGCACGGATGCACATAATATTTTTTACAAACAGTTCGTGTATTACCCAAATGCTCGGCTACTTTATCTAACACCTCAACAGTGGTATGTTTGGTATCCATTTCGCTTTCCGCGTTCAATGCCTCCTTATAAAACAATAAAGCGTGCAGGGTGCCTTGCCACGTTCTGAAATCTTTAGAAGAGAATTCTTTACCGCTTATTTGCCTGATGTAATCATTCAGCAAGCCGGAGTCAACACCGTGAACGTTTTGGTTTTCATCGTAATATTGAAAGAGTTCTTTGCCTGGTATATCAAGGCACTGGCGTACAATATTAGCCAGCTTTCTGCTTTTCATGCTCAGGCTGTGCTGCACACCTTTCTTTCCTTTAAAATCAAATCTTATTTTATCCCCTTTTACAGTAGCATGCTTGTTTTTAAGAGTGGTTAAACCAAATGAACCATATAATTTTTCGTAAAAAGAATTACCTACCCTGATAGTAGTACTCTCCATAATCTTTATTAGGGCTGCTAATATTTTTTCCTGGGGCATGCCGGGCTGGGCAATATCTTTATCCAGTTGCTCCCTGATGGCGGGCAGCGTTTTACCAAACTCGAGCAGCCTGAAATATTTAGTTTCATTTCTCAGCTTATTCCATAATGAATGATAGCGGTATTGCTTTCTTCCCCTTAGATCAAAACCGGTTGCCTGCAGGTGCCCGCTCTCCGATTTACATATCCAAACCTTTTCCCACGCTGGCGGAATAACAAGTTTCTTTATCCTAGCCAACGTTTTTTCATCCGTTACCCGCTTATCGTTCAGGTAATACTGAAATGTCTTACCGGTTTTTTTTCGGGCAATACCCGGCTGAATGTCGTTAACATAAGTAAGCTTTATAGCCTCGGCAGTTTTCTCCGCGTCGTTTTCAATCTTCTTTAAAACACTTTTGGTCAGTTCTATTACGGGAAGGGCTGGGGCGGCTTTCATGGTTGTGCGTTTGGCTATAGATGTACGTACGCTAATACCATGCCTGTTAAAACATATCACAAAACATTAAAAAATCAATCCATTGTGGCATTTATTTCCCCTTATTTCCCAAAAATAAATTGCATAGTCGGGAGAATTTTACTGGTAAATGATTAAACTTGTCTAACCTAAAAATTCTATCCTATGAAACGTTCGCTGTTTTTTATCATTGTAGCTGTATTGGGTTTACTGTTTGGTGGCATGATGCTGGTCGCATCTGATAAAGCGGCCGAAGGCTTTGGCCTAACCAGCAACCCGGTGATAGCGCTGCTGTTTCGCATTTTGGGTAGTGCTATTCTTTCGTCCGGTTTACTTAACTTTTTGGTACGTAATGATGCTAATTCTAATACGCTAAAGGCTGTGCTTATTTTTAATATTGTCTTTCACGGCATTGGTATGTGCGTGGATTTATCGGGCGTGTCATCCGGTGTGCTGGAATTTGGTAAGATAGTGCCCGGTTTAATTTCACATTTGTTTATTGGGATAGGGTCTATTGTGTATGTAATGAGGATAAGAGGATAAGAAGATAAAAAATTTAGATTGCGAAATTTAAAAAAATGCCATTTCTTAAAGAAATGGCATTTTTTTAAAGCTAAAGGCACAAATCTTAAATCCCTCTTCTTTCTCCCAACTATTTTTTAACTTTAGGGATACTATCGTTCTTTATTTTGCTGGTAGCCTCGTAGTGTGGCTTTGTCGTTTTATAAAAGTGTCTTTGGAAGTCACGCTTGAACAAATTATTCAAACTTTTCAAAACCAAAACACAACAATCTATGAAAGTTTATGATGACAAGCACATCAAGAACATTGTTCTGCTGGGTGCTACCAAAAGCGGCAAAACTACCCTTGCCGAAACCATGATGTTTGAAGCGGGACTTATTACACGCCGCGGCTCGGTAGAAGAAGGCAACACGGTATCGGACTATCATGATATCGAGCATAACCGCGGCAACTCAGTTTATGCAACCCTTATGCACACAGAGTGGAGGGATTACAAAATTAATATTGTTGACACACCGGGACTGGATGACTTTATAGGCGAAGTAATTGCAGCCCTGCGTGTGGCCGATACCGGCATTATGGTGCTTAACGCTCAGCATGGCGTGGAGGTTGGTACGGAGCTGATATGGAACTATGTTGAGGAATATAAAAAGCCTTTGCTGTTTGCCGTTAACCAGCTCGACCATGAAAAAGCCAATTGGGATGAAACGATTGAGCAGGCGCAAAAACGCTTTGGCGCACCATTCGTGTTAATGCAATATCCTATAAATGCAGGCCCCGGCTTTAACACCATTATTGATTTGCTGAAAATGGTGATGTATAAATTTCCGGCAGTGGGCGGCAAGCCAGAAAAGCTACCCATACCCGATAGCGAAAAAGAACGGGCGGCAGCTTTACATAATACATTAGTAGAAAAAGCTGCGGAGAACGATGAGAAGCTAATGGAATTGTATTTTGAAAAAGGAAACCTGGATGAAGATGAATTAAGAAAAGGCATTAAGATAGGTATGATGAAACACGACTTGTTCCCGGTGTTTTGCCTATCAGCCAAAAGTGATATGGGCAGCGGCCGCCTGATGGGCTTTATTGACAATGTTGCGCCCAGCGCCGTTGAAATGCCTGCCGAGCATGATGATAACGGAAAAGAAATCCCTTGTGATGCAAGCAAGCCCACGGCCTTGTTTGTATTTAAATCGCTGATTGAGCCACACCTCGGTAACTTATCTTTATTTAAAGTGGTAAGCGGAGAAATAAGTGTGGGAACAGATTTAATAAATGAATTTAACGGCAGCAGCGAGCGCATAAATCAACTGTTTATAGTAGATGGAAAGAACCGCAACGCTGTTAACAAGCTTTCCGCGGGCGATATCGGCGCCACGCTTAAATTAAAATCCACGCAAACCAATCACACGCTGCATGCAAAAGGGTTTGAGGTGGCTATAAAAGAAATTGAATTTCCGGAACCGCGCATGAAGGTGGCTATTGTGGCGCGGAATAAACACGACGATGAAAAGCTGGGTGAGGTATTGGCAGAAATACACCGCGAAGATCCTACCATTACTATTGAATACTCACGCGAGTTAAAACAGGTAATACTGGGTGCACAGGGCGAATTACATTTAGCAGCTACCCGCTGGAGGCTGGAAAATATTTATAAGCTCAGCATTGAGTTTGTAAAAACACGCATCCCTTACCGCGAAACTATCCGTAAGCAGGCGCGCAGCACTTACCGCCATAAAAAACAATCAGGCGGCGCCGGGCAGTTTGGTGAAGTAAGTATGATGATTGAGCCTTACAAAGAAGGTTACCAACCACCGAAAGAATTCAGTGTTCGCGGTAAGGAAGTGATTGATTTGGAATGGGGCGGCAAACTGGTTTACCATAATTGCATAGTAGGTGGCGCTATTGACACGCGATTTTTGCCCTCCATATTAAAAGGCATTATGGATAAAATGGCGGAGGGCCCGGTTACGGGCAGCTACGTGCGCGACATTAACGTGTATGTATATGATGGCAAAATGCACCCTGTTGATAGCAATGATATGGCCTTTAAAATTGCCGGCATGATGGCGTTTAAAGATTGCTTTCAGCAGGCCGACCCTAAATTGCTGGAGCCCCTTTATGATATTGAAGTATTAGTACCTGAAGCCGATATGGGCAGCATAATGGGTGACTTGCAAACGCGCCGCGCCATTATACTGGGTATGGATTCCAGAGGGACATTCCAGGTTATTAATGCACGTGTGCCATTATCGGAATTGGATAAATATTCCACCTCGCTTCGCTCGTTAACACAAGGGCGCGCCAGCTTTAAAGCGCGCTTTGCCGAGTATGCCTTAGTGCCCAGTGAAATACAGAAAAAACTGGCAGAAGAATACCAGAAAGAGGATGTGCATGAGTTGGAGATGGCGCATTAGTGGGTGCTTGGTGCTTAGTTGTTAGTGCTTGGTAGCGCTTAAAATTGTTTTTATAGAAATGCCACTTCTTAAAGAAGTGGCATTTCTATTTATATCTGAACAATATTTTAGATATTTATATTCTGCAATTTCACGCACTACGCACTACGCACTACGCACTACGCACTACGCACTACTGTACTACATCTTCATCACCTTTACATAATGCACCTGCAGGTCGTTTAGTTTTAAGGCTATAAAGTAATGGCCGGCGGGTAAGAAGGATGGAGGTGTCCAGGTGGCGCGGTATTTTTCGGGAGTAAGGTTTTGTTCATCAAGGGTGGCAACCAATGCACCTGCCATGTTAAAGATTTGTATGCAAACCTTTACCGGCTTAAACACGCCATAAAAAATTTCCACTTCGCCGCTAAACGGGTTTGGTGTAACCGAATAAATCATTCCACGGGTAAGGTGGAGGTCGTTGATACCTGTTGTGCCATTGCCATTTACTACAATATCCCAGGTACCTTCCTTTTTACTGCCATTAGTGGTAAGCGGAATGATTCGATGTGTGGCATCGAGGGTGCCACTCCTGATAGAAGCAGCAGCATCTGTAGCATTATCCGGGTCGCCCTCAAAATAAAGTTGCGTGGTAAGGGTTGGAAAGCCGGTTGCCGTTATTTTAAAATGAATGTGCACAGGCCTGAACACTGTTTTGTTTACATCCAATGCGTACTTACCAGGATAAATGGTATCAAATAAATAAAATCCCTGTGCATTGGAATAGGTTACGCCACGAAGGGTATAACCGGCCATATCGTAATCACCGGCATTGTTGGCATGCCATACATCAATTTTTGCATTGGGAATAATTAAGGAGCAATCAAGAGTGCGTACAACACCACTAACCGTTAAACGAGTGCCCGGCTCACTGTCAGCGGCCAGTTTGTTGCCTACCATATCAGGCGGAGAGGTTCTATAGTAAGGGCCCTCTCCATAGTAATCCTGCGTAGTGGGGTCACAGCTGTTTGTATCTTTTTTAGCAGCGGCTGAAAGATTTATACCCGGCAGTGCACTGGCAGCCAGTGTTACTAAAGCCGTGTTCCTTAAAAACTGCCTGCGCGATTTCGGATGGATAGTTGACATACCTTTATCTGTTTATTGGGTTATTAAAATTAGTAATCTTTTCGTTTTATGAACATACTGCAAGATTAGAAATAACCATTCAGGCAAAAAAGTATGTATTGCGGGATGAATGGTACATTTCAAGGGTAACCCTTCAGCTGAAGATTATGCAATTTTCTTTAAGTCTTCCGGCGTATCAATAGAAATGCTTGAATAGGTTGTTATGCGGGTGGTTATTTTATACCCATTTTCCAGCCAGCGTAACTGTTCCAGCGATTCCGCTTTTTCCAAAGATGAGGAGGGCAGATTAACCAGTTCTTTCAGTGTATTAACTTTAAAGCCATATATACCTATATGCTTATAAAAGGTCTGGCGTATCAACCATTCACTTGTATGCACTTCGCGTAAATAAGGAATAACTGTACGGCTAAAGTATAAAGCCTCATTATTTTTATTGCTTACTGCTTTAACCACATTAGGGTTGTTTAACTCATCCATGCTTTCAATTTCTTTAATCAGAGTGGCAATATTCACTCCAGCATTGGAGAAACAATCAATCAGCTCATCAATTTGTTTAGGGTTAATAAAGGGTTCATCTCCCTGAATATTTACAGCAATATCAAATGGTTCGTTTAACAAGGTTAATACTTCGCCGCAGCGCTCGGTGCCGGAAACATGTGAAGGGGATGTCATCATCACTTCGCCCTTAAAATCCTTTACGGCCTTTTCAATGCGAGCATCATCAGTGGCAACAATAACCTTGCTAACCATTTGTGCCTGCTGTGCCTGGCGATATACACGCTCTATCATGGTTATCCCATTAATAACGGTTAGCGGTTTGCCGGGAAAGCGCGTAGACGCATAGCGTGCCGGTATAATGCCTATTACCTTCATACTGTTTCTTCTGCTTTTCTAACCACTAAATAATTGCCTCTTATTTCTATCACTCTTATAGCTTCTCCTTTATGAATATATCCCCCCTCGCCTACTGCATCGCGCTGTTCGTTGTTCACGTTAACTGTTCCGGAGGGGCGAAGGTCAGTAACGGCTGTGCCTGTTTGGTGAATTAACCCTTTTAATTTTGAAGGTGCATCAATAAACCCTGTAGTTGATTTCATTGTATCCGTTAAAACCACATTTTTCATTGCGCGTGAATCAAGAAAACTTCTGCCAAAAGCAAAAGCTGCAATCAGCCCTAAAGTTACAATGGCAACTACGCGAAGCAAGGCAGAAAAAATTACCGTGGAACTGGTAAAGGAGAAATCGAAATTATGATTGTTTAGCAATGCCAGCGTAAGCCCGGCAACAACCAAAATAATACCGGTAATGCCCGCCACGCCAAAACCGGGTATCACAAATATTTCAAGCACCAACAATATAACCCCCACCACAAAAATCAGGATTTCCCAATTTGCGGCAAGGCCATCGATATACAACGGGGCAAAGTAAAGCACTGCTGCGCCTAGGCCCATAAAGAGAGGAATGCCAATGCCCGGATGCTGAAACTCGAAATAAATTCCGCCGATAATCATAAGCAATAAAATGCTGTTTACTATGGGGTTCATCAGGAAACCAATGAATGCATCCAGCCATGATGGCTCATAAGTAACCAACGTATATTCACTAACACCGGCATGCTTTAATACTTCCCGCACATCTTCTGCCTGCGCCTGACAATAGTGGTAACGGATGGCTTCATCAGTGGTCATTGTAATAATACGCCCACTATCAGCAATGTCTTTTAAATAACCATTCGGCGTAACCATGCCTTCAGCAATCATAGGGTCGCGGCCACGCTGTTGTGCGGTAGCGCGCATCATGCCCCGCATATATGATTGATATTTATCAGGCATTATCTCGCCGGCTTGGTTTACAACCGATGCAGCCCCAATAGTAGAACCACGTTTCATATAAATGCTATCGCAGGAAATGGAGATAAGCGCCCCGGCAGAAGCGGCATTTTGCTCAACCAGTACATAAACAGGAATCTTAGAATTAAGGATTAAAGTATGTATTTCATCTGCTGCACTAAGCTCCCCACCGTAGGTATTTAACTTCATAATAATAATATCGGCCTTTTGCACTTCAGCTTCGGCAAAGGCCTTTTTTACCAACCTAAGGGCAGAATTGGAAATTTCCTGTTTCAATTCAAATACATATACTGTTTTCTTCGTTACAGGGGCGGCTGAAATAGCAAAAGGGCCCGTGTTTACAATTATGTACAGAGACAACAGGATAATAGTGAACAACTTCCTTTTCATTTCAATGGGGATAGGTAGTGATGGCAGTACTTTTACGAGTCATAAAATTTAATAATCGCATCAAAAATATGCAAAGGTTTTTTCAGATTCTTTTAATTCTTTGTTTTGTTGTTTCCGCTTCGTTTGCGCAAACCAAAACCGATGTTCATGTGGTAAAAAAGGGAGAAACACTATACAGCCTTTCTCAAAAGTACAACACAACCGTTAGTAAACTCCTTGATTTAAACCCAACTATTATAGATAACAAGCTAAAGGCTGATGAAAGCATTAAGGTGCCTTATGTAACCAAGGATGCATCATACAAATCCGTAAAAATAGGGCCCCCACAATTTCTTATCCCGGTTACTTATCATGTAAGTAAGGGGGAAACATTATACTCTATAGCCAAAAAAACGGAGAATAACATTGAAACTATCCGCATGTGGAACGACCTGAAAACAGATGCCATAAAGGCAGGGCAGAAATTAATTGTTGGCTACAATGAGCAAAGCGGTAAAGACCTGCCCAATCATAAAATGCAGACCAGTGCACCCGGAATAGTTACAACAACTACAACAGTCACTGAACCAACTAAAAAAGTAAAGGAGGATATGGCGAAAAAAACCAAGCCTGTATCACCTGAAACAAAGCCTAATATTGTAGCTAAGGAAATTAAACCTGTGCCGGTAGAAAAGGCCCCTGTAAATCCAGTTACTATTACTACCGCTCCTAAAGAAACTGAGAAACCCATTATACCAAACATCAAACCTGAAGTTAAACCTGCTCCTGTTGTAACCAGCACGCCAACAACCGTTTCAACTTCCACTTCTTCTTTGCCTGTAACAAAGCCCGTTACCGCACCAATTAAAGAAGAAGGCAAATTGGTTTACATGACGGAGAAAGGCATTGCCACATGGAGCAAAGGCAACAATGATGACGGGCAGCTATATGCCCTGCACCCAACGGCGCCCGTTGGCACATTAATTACCGTAAAAAATATGATGAACAACAGCAGCGTGCAGGTTAAGGTAATTGGTAAGCTGCCTAATACGGCAGATAACCATAACGTAATGATTAAGCTAAGCGGTTCCGCAGCCAGGCAGTTAAATGTGCTGGATGATAAATTCCTGGCCACCATAAATTATATGGGTTATAAGAACATGGATGAAGCACTGAAGTAGTAATTGGTTAATAAGTTATTGAGTTATTACGCTTAACCAATTGCAAATGGATGTTTCCATATAAGGTTGAATGAAGCCGGAAAAATGGCTGACCAGCACCACTTCCCAACTTCATTCAACAAATACAAATAACGCTTTATTATTTACCGCTTGCCTGGTTGTCTTCTGAAAGTTCTTTAGCAGCAGAAGCCAACTTTATAAACTCGGCTCTTGTGCCATCTTCATCCAGCCCCTTGCTTTTCTTAGCAAGGTCTAATGCCTGTGCAAAAGAGGCATTACTTTTAAACTTTGAATCACGTAACATGATGGAGAATTCGGCGACCGCGGCCGCAAAGCGGAATTTTTCAGAACAGTTCTCAATAGGTTGAGGATTGTTTTTTAAGGTTTTAACTATTAGCTTGCTTATATCTTTATCCGGTTCTTTATAACGCATCTTCAGCGTTAATATTTCGTCGGAAGAAATAATTGTGCTTTTATTTACTACCTGGTATTTTAACGAATCCACGTTGCTGATTATTTCTTTGGAGCCTGCCGGTATTATCTCATAGAAAGCAGTTACGGTATGCCCCGCCCCTATTTCGCCGGCATCTTTTTTATCATCATTAAAATCTTCCTTGTTTAACAAGCGGTTTTCATAACCAATCAGGCGGTAACCTTTTACAATAGCAGGGTTAAACTCAACCTGAAATTTTACATCCTTAGCTATAGTATATAATGTGGAAGTAAGGCCGCTTTCGAAAATTTTTCTGCCTTGTTCATAGCAATCTACATAAGAGTAGTTGCCATTCCCTTTATCGGCGAGTAATTCCATTTTTTCGTCTTTATAATTCCCCTGGCCAAAGCCGAGGGTAGTTAAAAAAATTCTGTCATTGCGCTTTGATTCTATCAGAGTAAGTAAATCCTGATCGCTGGCAACACCTACATTAAAGTCGCCATCTGTAGCCAGTATTACGCGGTTGTTGCCATCCTTAATAAAATTTTCCTTAGCAATAGCATAAGCCAGGTTAATACCGGCACCACCTGCTGTAGAACCACCCGCATCTAAAGCATCAATGGCATCATAAATACGATTTTTATTTTTTCCGCTGGTTGAAGGAAGCACTAACCCTGCATTACCGGCATACACTACAATAGCTACCCTATCGATGGGCCTTAAATTTTTTACCAGTAACCTGAAGCAGGTTTTTACCAATGGCAACTTATCGGCATCTGACATAGAGCCTGAAACATCAATTAAAAAAACAAGGTTGCTGGGTGGCAGGCTATCTTCGCCAATGGTTTTTCCTTTAATCCCTATGCCCACTATTTTATGTTCTGTATTCCAGGGGCAAACGGCCTGCTCCATGGAAATGGAAAAAGGATGCTCATCCACAGGCTGCGGGTAATCGTAGTGAAAGAAATTGATAAACTCTTCAATGCGAATAGCATTTTTAGGTGGCAATATGCCCTGTTGCACATAGCGGCGAAAATTGGTGTAGGAGGCATCATCCACATCAATAGAAAAGGTGGATAGCGGTTCATCCGATACGCGCTTAAATTCATTTTCTATCAGCGTGGCGTATTGCTCGTTGGAATAATACGGGGTGGTATACTGAACAGGTGGTGGGGGTGGATTTTTATTGGGATGTTTTTGAGATGGATGACCGGTGATATGCAACTTGTCGTTATTATTCTGTTGTATATTAATAGTACCGTTGATGGGCATACTCCCAACATCATATTCCTGAGAATACCCACGGCTTCCATTTATATCCATATCTAAAATACTTTCACTTTTAAAAACTCCTGCTGTTTGGCCTGCTATACTATTCGGGTTTGAACGGCTGATGCACATATGTTGAATTTCTTCCTTTTTAACAGCTGAGCCTGTTTGAGTATGATCAGTAGCTATTTTATAATTACCGGAGATAAGCATACTCGACAAACTTTTAGAACCGCTACTTAGCTGCGCATTTTGAAAAGTTATTTTACCGGCAGATATATTAATATTCTTTAATACCAATTCTTTATACCCCAATGAGGAAACTTTTATAGAATAAATGCCTGGGGCAATTGGCTTTATAACATAATTGCCATCTATATCCGTTTGGCAACCTTGTACTTGTGTTCCGCTATCGTTTAATAAACACACTGTAGCAAAAGAAATACCTTCTTTAGTAATGGAGTCTGTAACCTGACCCTGCAATTCTCCATTAGGGTTGTAGTTCACTTTCAGGGAGTTGTTGGCGAGCAATGAAAAGAAAGTGATAAGCAAGGCTGCCTGTGAGAATAAGAGAAACTTTTTCATGGCGTTTGGGTTTAGAGTTTATTTTACGATGAAGCCGCCAGGCATTGTTACACCAAAAAGTGATTGTGACAATGGCATGACAGGGTTTTTACATTCTACTGACAAAGAGTGCGGGACAGGGATGATTCCATAAATGAAGAAGAGAATAGTTGTTGCACCTAACAAATAAATAAAGCCGGGCGTAATGAACCACGTTACGCCCGGCTACTCCCTAACAAACACAATTAACTTTACTACACACTTACTAAACCAATGAGATTCAATTTTGCGATACAACAGCTATTCGTTGTTACACCTAAAGATGATTGTGACAATGGCATGACAGGGTTTTTACATTCTACTGACAAAGAGTTATGGAAAATAAAAAGGGTGAGCTGAAATATCATTGCAGACCAGAGCCGATTTCAACTTCACCCTTTATACAAATACGTGAAAAACCTTAATCACTAGTTAAAGTTGAGGAATAGTCTATTACCATGTACCATTACAAATTGATTATGACAATTGCATGACACCGTTTTTACATTGCCATGACAAAAATTGATAAGAAGACTATCCTATAAGGCTGTCTTTTATAATCTACCTATTCAATTTTATCCCTATTTATCCCCAATATTTTGTTAAAAGAAGGCTATTTACGCTTGCTAACTAATTCATACCAATTATTACATTTGCGGCACTCTAAAAAAGGTAAATGGCAGAACTTATTTGGTTAGTCCCCCTGATGCCGCTGATTGGCTTTTTAATAAACGGGCTGGGATTCCAAAAAATATCTAAAAACATGGCTGCGCTGATAGGCTGCGGCACTGTGCTTATTTCATTTATAGTAGCTGTAGCCATCTTTTTTACGGATATGAAAGCAGGCGGCGAGACCGTGCAGGTTACGCTGTTTAACTGGATTAATGCCGGCAATTTCCAGGTTGATTTTAGTTTTTTAGTTGACCGCCTGAGCATATTAATGATATTAATCGTTACCGGGGTAGGCTTTCTAATCCACATCTATTCAGCCGGTTATATGCATGATGATGAAGGGTTTGGTAAGTTTTTCGCTTACATGAACCTGTTTATGTTCAGCATGTTGGTGTTGGTTCTGGGCGCTAATTATGTAATGATGTTTATTGGCTGGGAAGGTGTGGGGCTTTGCTCGTACCTGCTGATTGGCTTTTGGTTTAAAAACCGCGAGTATACCGCTGCTGCCAACAAGGCCTTTATAATGAACCGTATTGGCGATTTGGGTTTCCTGCTGGGTATCTTCTTAATATTCCTGACGTTTGGCACAGTAGATTTCAGGGAAGTATTTTCAGGCGCTTTGCATTTTTCCGCCGGCGACCCTAAAATAATTGCCATTACCCTTTGCCTGTTTATTGGCGCCATGGGTAAAAGCGCCCAGATACCTTTATACACCTGGCTGCCCGATGCCATGGCTGGCCCAACACCAGTTTCAGCATTGATACATGCTGCTACCATGGTTACAGCGGGTTTATATATGATAGTACGCTCTAATATTCTGTACTCGCTGGCACCGTTTACGCTGGCTTGTGTGGCGGTAATTGGCTGCGCTACTGCTTTGTTTGCGGCGTTAATGGCACTTACACAAAATGATATTAAGAAAGTACTGGCCTACTCAACAGTAAGCCAATTAGGGTATATGTTTGTGGCGCTGGGTGTATCATCCTACACATCGGGTATGTTCCATTTAATGACGCATGCCTTTTTCAAAGCCCTGCTTTTCCTTTGCGCCGGTAGTGTTATACATGCTATGGGCGGCGAACAGAATATCCGCAACATGGGTGGGCTGCGCAAATATCTGCCTACAACTTTTCTTACCATGCTGATTGGCACACTGGCTATTAGCGGTATGCCGCCGTTTGCCGGCTTCTTTTCTAAAGATGAAATACTGATTGCTGCTTACGGACAGTCGTTCTGGTTGTTTATTGTACTGGCTTTTACATCGGTACTTACATCTTTTTATATGTTCCGCATGCTTACAATGGTTTTCTTTGGCGAGTTCCGCGGCACGCACCACCAAATGGGGCACCTGCACGAATCGCCTAAATCCATGACCATTCCTTTACTGGTATTGATGGTATTATCAGTTGTGGGTGGCTTACTCGGCATACCTGAAGCATTGGGCGGGCACCATTTATTGGGCGCTTACCTCGCTCCTATTTTCAGCGATAATGCAAGAATAGCCGGCAGCGAACCGTCATCCATGGTTGAATATTCTGTAATGCTGTTCTCCCTGTTAACGGTAATTGCTATTTACTGGTACACGCAACAACGGTATGCTAAGAAAGCCGTGGCTAAAGAAGTGAATGAAACGAAGATGAGCATTTGGTACAAACTTTCGTACCATAAGTTTTATATAGATGAGCTTTATAATAGTGTATTTGTAAAACCACTGGAGGCGCTTTCAACCGCCTTTTATAAAGTGTTTGATAAGCAGGTTATTGACGGTGCGGTTGAAGGGGGGGGTTCAGGCACCGTATTTTTAAGCAGCCTGCTTCGCCAGCTGCAAACCGGCAACATTGGCTTTTATGTATTGATGATGGTACTTGGCATTGTAGCGATATTATTTTTCGGACTGGTAAAAGTGGGGGGATTTTAATATGCTGATTGCGCTACTTGCCGCCCCACTGTTGTTTTCGTTGCTTAGCTTATTTGTTAAGGGAAAACAGGCCGCTATTGTTTCTTTTGTTGGCTCGCTGATTACACTGGGTATTGCGGGTGCATTGTATGCACAGTTTGTAAAAGATGCCACTACGCAGTTTCAGTTTGATGTGCCGTGGGTTGAAAACCTGGGTATCCATTTTCATGTGGGGATAGATGGCATATCCTTAATCATGGTAATGCTTACGTCTATTCTTACACCTTTTATTATTCTTTCCACCTTTAAAAGAGAATACACCAATGCACCTGCATTCTACTCGCTTATCCTTTTAATGCAGGCAGGCTTGCTGGGTGTGTTTGTGGCTATGGATGGCTTTCTGTTTTATGTTTGTTACGAGTTGGCGCTTATCCCTATCTACTTTATTTGCGGCTTGTGGGGTGGTGAAAACCGTATTCGGGTTACACTTAAGTTCTTTATTTACACATTAGCAGGTAGCTTGTTTATGCTGTTAGCTATTATCTACCTGTATTTTAAAACTCCGGGCACGCATACGTTTGATATTGCTACGTTCTATACGCTTAACCTTTCAGCTACTGAACAATCGTGGTTGTTCTGGGCGTTTTTTGTAGCCTTTGCCGTTAAAATACCCATCTTCCCTTTCCACACCTGGCAGCCTGATACATATACCGTTGCTCCTGCAGCCGGTACTATGCTGCTTGCCGGTATTATGCTGAAAATGGGTGTGTTTGGGTTGATTAGATTGATTCTGCCCATTGTACCCGCAGCAGTTGCCCAGTGGGGTACGGTTGCCATGGTACTATGTATAATCGGTATCATTTACGCAGGTATTATTGCCATTAAGCAAAACGATTTAAAAACATTTGTTGCCTACTCATCCATTGCGCACGTTGGCTTAATTGCCGCCGGCGTGTTTGCTGTTAATATGCAGGGGTTGCAGGGTGCTATTATCCAGATGTTTAACCACGGCGTTAATGCTGTGGCCATGTTCTTTCTTATCGATTTTATAGAGCGCAAGGCAGGCACCCGCCTGATAAGTAATTTTGGCGGCATTGCATCTCGCGCCAAACAGCTAACCATTTTGTTTATGATTGTGCTGCTAGGCAGTGTGGGCTTACCATTAACCAATGGGTTTGTAGGCGAGTTCCTGTTACTGTTTGGCGTATATACATGGAATGCATGGGCGGCAGCATTTGCCGGCACTACTATTATTATAGGCGCAGTGTACAGTTTCCGCATGTTCAGGGATGTATTTTTAGGTGATACCTCTACTGATTCATTGCAGGTTACCTCTCCTGAAATGGGTGCAGATAGCTTTGTGATTTACCCCTTATGTTTTCTTGTACTTCTACTAGGTGTTTATCCTAATTTAATACTGAATGTTAGCGGCCCAGCTGTAAAGCAGCTGCTTGAACTGATTGCAAACCATCAAACCGTATTGAGCCAATTATGAACCTGCTGATTGCCTTAACTGTTACGGGAGTGCTTACACTGTTTGGCAGCGTGTTCAAGTACAGGAAGGTGTCGCTTGCACTTTCATTAATTGGTTTAGCAGTGTCGCTGGGCATTATTGCCATGAGCTGGGGCAAAAGCGAATCGTTCTTTAACCACATGATAGTAACTGATAATTATGCCCTGGCGTTTAATGCTGTGGCACTATTATGCGGGGCTATTATCTTTATCTTCTACAACCACTTTTACAGTAAAACTGATGCCCATTTACCGGAGGTGTTTGCCATTATTATTTTCTCGCTGGCAGGCGCCGTGGTTATGTTTAGCTATACCAACCTTATTATGTTATTCCTGGGAGTTGAGATTCTTTCGCTTGGCTTTTACATACTTGCAGGTTTAGATAAACGGAACCTGGCGTCCAATGAAGCCGCCATGAAATATTTTTTAATGGGTTCGTTTTCAACCGGCTTTTTACTTTTTGGTATGGCACTTATTTATGGTGCCAGCGCTTCATTTGATTTGTCGATTATTGCCACTTATGTAGAAGGTCACCAAAATGCGTTGCCCGGTATGTTCCAGGCAGGGGTTATATTGGTGCTGGTTGGCTTGTTGTTTAAAGTTGCTGCTGTTCCTTTCCATTTCTGGACCCCCGATGTTTACCAGGGCGCTCCTACTATTATTACCGCTTACTTGGCTACAGTCGGTAAAATTGCCGGCTTTGGTGCACTGTACCATTTATTCCATACATGCTTTATTTCGCTGGAAGGTATTTGGGGACACATCATTTGGGTAGTGGCAGTGTTAACTATGTCGTTGGGCAATATTGTAGCTATTTATCAAACAAGCATTAAGCGTATGCTGGCTTATTCAAGTGTTGCTCATGCAGGTTACATGTTGTTAGCTGTATTGTCGCCTGATGTTCATTCAGGCTCTTCTCTTTTATTTTACTCTATTGGTTATTCGCTTGCTTCGCTTTCAGCTTTTGTAATTGTACACCTGGTGCAAACGCAGCGCGGTGATGACAGCACCGAATCGTTTAAAGGGCTGGCAAAAGGCAACCCATTGTTAGGTTTAGTGCTGGCAGTAGCCATGTTATCGCTGTCTGGTATCCCTCCTACTGCCGGTTTCTTTGGTAAGTTCTATATTTTCTCAGCCGCTGTTAGTGCAGGTTATGTGGGGCTTGTTGCTATTGCCGTTGTTAACTCATTCATCAGTGTTTACTACTACTTCCGCCCCATGATTGCAGGTATATTACAATCCTCTAACCATGAACCGGTAAAAATGGAAGCTATTTATCTTTTTGTGTTGGTGATTATCGCTTTGGCATCTATTCTGCTGGGTGTGTTACCGGGCCTGGTTTCAGGGTTAATATAGCTATGAATAAAATCAAATCTTTTTTAAATAAAGGCTGGATGGCTAAATTAGGGGCTGCAGGGTTTCTATTCTTCCTGATTAAAGGGTTAGTTTGGATAGTGGTGCTATTTATAGCATGGGCAAGCTGTTGAAAAAAAGCCGTTTTATTTTGCCCTAAATCACCTAAATTCGCTTAACAATTGAGCAAGTAAGTTAATGGAGAACAATTATTCATTTTTAGTATTACAACGCTATGGCCTTGCCAACCGCGGACAAGTACAAGCCTATGAGGAGTTAAACAGCCTTAACGTAAATATTGATTTCATTTCTTCTGTTATCCGTTTGTTTGAAACAGAGAATGGGGTAAGTGCTGCTGAGTTTGATAAGTTTAACCTGGAAATAATTATTGATTACGTACGCAAGACGCACCAATACTATTTATCAAAAAAATTACCTGAGATAGGGCAAAGTATTGAATTACTATTGCAGGATTATCACGCTACCCACCCTTTATTGGCCCTCCTCAAAGACTTTTTTACGGGGTATGAAAAAGATTTTACCACGCACATTATGGTGGAAGAAAAAAAGCTGCTTCCTTATATAAACCAACTAATACGGGCCAAAGAAGATAAGCTTAAACTGCATGAACTGTTTGCCGTAACGAAAAAGTATTCTATTGAAAAGTTTATGCAGATGCACAGCGATACGGAGGAAGATTTGCAGCATGTGCGCAATAGTATAATGATGTATGAGCCACCTAAAACCAACCGCTCGCTTTATAATATTTTATTAATGCAGTTGCAGGTATTTGAAAAAGACCTTAATGTGCACGCCTTTATTGAAGACAAGGTATTGATGCCTAAAGCGGAAGCATTGGAAAAGCATATGGTAAGCGAACTGGAGATAAAATCGCTGATGAATTAGGGTAGAATTATTAATTATTAATTATGAATGTTGAATTATAAATTAAATAAAGCCAATTAGCAACATTCTTAATGTATTACTTAAGACTCGCTACCTACGACTTAGTACTAATTCCCTTTTCCTTCATTTGTTCGGCCAGCTTAGTCGGTATAGGTCGGCATCCACAATTTTTCTGATGGGCTAAATGCCATTTTACCCGCTGTTCAAAGGTGGCATTCTTGGGCATGAGATGCCTGGTGTGCCAGGCTGCGTTGATCTTCATGGTAATGAATTACAAATGGTAAATTGCAAATTACAAATTTTTACCAAGCACCAAGCACTAGTTCTTCGCTCCCCAGTTAATCTCCTTAATCACGCTGGCATCTGTTTTAGGTTTGCGCTCGCCAATTTGCTGGCGCCACATAGCGTAATATAATCCCTTGGTTTGCAGCAGTTCATCATGCTTGCCTGATTCTATAATTTTTCCCTGCTCCAATACATAAATACGATCGGCATGCATAATAGTGCTGAGGCGGTGGGCTATTAAAATAGTTATGTGATCGTTGTTGAAAGACACCTCCTTAATGGTTTCAGAAATTTCCTCTTCTGTTAATGAATCAAGTGAAGAAGTGGCTTCGTCAAACACCATTAAGGTTGGTTTACGCAGAAGGGCACGCGCAATAGACAATCGCTGCTTTTCACCACCCGAAACTTTTACGCCTCCCTCTCCTATCAACGTATCTAATCCTTTATCGGCACGCTTTAATAAATTCTGGCAGGCTGCTTTGTTCAATACATCGTAACAGTCTTCGTCGGTTGCATTGGGGTTTACAAACAGCAAATTTTCTCTAATAGAACCGGAGAATAATTGTGTATCCTGTGTAACCAACCCTATTTGCTCGCGCAACATATCCAAATCGGTTTCCTTTTCACTGGTGCCATTATAAAAAATATTGCCTGCCTGCGGATGGTATAAACCTACCAACAGTTTTACCATGGTAGATTTACCACTGCCTGATGGCCCAACAAAAGCAATAGTTTCGCCCTGCTTAACATTAAACGACACATTGTTCAACGCATTGGTAACAGCGCTTTGGTGCTTAAACGATACGTGTTCAAAAGCAAGATTGTTAACAATTTCCAGCTTAACCGGTTTAGCGGGTTTTACTTCCTTAGGAGTATCCAGTATGGCCTGGAAATTATTCAGCGAAACTTCCGCCTCGCGATACACATTAATAATGTTACCCAATTCCTGCAGCGGGCCAAAAATAAAGAAGGAGTAAAAAAGCAATGTAAGGAACTGGCCTACATCAATCCGGTGTATATATATCAGGTACATCATGGTACCCATTAAGCTTACCCTAATAAGGTTAACACAAGTGCCTTGTATAAAACTAAGGCTGCGTATGTAGCGTACCTTTTTCAGTTCAAGCCCCAGAATTTTTACGGTAGTATCGTTCAGGTGCTTAATTTCCTGGTGTGCCAGCCCGAGGCTTTTTACTAATTCAATGTTTCGTAATGATTCAGTGGTAGCACCGGCCAGCGATGTGGTTTCAGCCACAATTACCTTTTGCATACGCTTAATTCGTTTGCTTAGCGCCGAGCTGATAATAGCAATAATGGGTATGGCTGAAAAATAAATAAGCGCAATGGGCCAGTAAACCGTGATGCTATAAACGGACACAAACAAAATTCCGAATATGGAGGCAAACACCACATTAACCACGCTCGTTAACAACCGTTCCATATCCTGCCTTACCTTTTGTAGCTTGCCCAATGTTTCGCCGCTGCGCTGGTCCTCAAAAACTTCGTAAGGTAACTCTAACGAATGTTTAATGCCATCTTTATAAATATCAGCGCCGGTTTTTTGAATAGCTACATTTAAAAAGTAATCCTGAAAATTTTTAGCAATGCGCGAAACCATAGCCACGCCAATCAGGGCAAACAGAAAGACCACCACCGTGCTATAAAAATTCGCATTCTCCGGAATCATATATTGTATAAAACGGTTATAATGCGGAATACCGGCAGCAAAATTTACCATGTTGCCCAGGATAATCGGGTCGAGCATGGAAAAGCCCTGGTTAACAGATGCAAGCAGTAAGGTAAGGCCAATTAAATTACGGTATGGCCTGATATATTGGCGAAGTATTTTCATGTTGAGGTGTAAACTCTTAGTTAATTGTTTTAGTTCAGCCTTAGACTAATTTTTCTGACGAGGATTCTGTTCACTACCTCACCCCCCTGCCTCTCTCCACAAAGTGGAGAGGGGTTGTGTGATAACTTTAAATTTACTTACCAAATGGGTGAGGTTTAAGCTACTTCAAACTTTTTATTAATTAAAAAAATCTTTTTTCAATTATAAATCTGAAATCTTACTTCTTCAATCTTAAATCCTAAGATTTCATCATTTCTTTAGATGTCATTAAAAAGGATTTGATAAACTCATCCAATCCCCCATCCATAACAGCCTGAACGTTGCTGGTTTCAAAACCAGTACGTGCATCTTTTACCAGCTTGTACGGGTGCATTACATAATTGCGGATTTGCGACCCCCACTCTATTTTCTTTTTACCTGACTCAACCTTATCTCGTGCCTCGTTGCGGCGGCGTATTTCCGCCTCGTACAATTTCGACTTCAGCATTTTAATAGCCTGCTCCTTATTCATTAGCTGGCTGCGCTGCGCCTGGCACTCAATTACAATACCGGTAGGTGCATGATGCAGCCTTACCGCTGTTTCCACTTTATTTACATTCTGCCCGCCTTTACCACCAGAACGGAAGGTATCCCACGTTATGTCAGCCGGATTTACTTCTATATTAATAGTATCATCTACGAGCGGGTAAACAAACACCGATGCAAACGATGTATGGCGGCGGGCATTTGAATCGAACGGAGAAATGCGCACGAGGCGGTGTACCCCTGATTCTGATTTCAGAAAGCCATAGGCAAATTCTCCATCAAACTCCAGCGTACACGATTTAATACCGGCTACCTCGCCATACTGCACATCAATTTCCGAAACTTTGTATCCCTTCTTTTCACCATACATAAGATACATGCGCATTAGCATGGCTACCCAATCCTGGCTCTCCGTACCACCAGCACCGGAATTTATTTCAACTACAGCGCTCAGCTGGTCTTCAGGATCAGTAAAGGTGGAAGCAAATTCAAGGTCATCTACTAAAGTAAGCGCCTTGCGGTAGCTTTGCTCCACTTCAGTTTCTGTTGATTCGCCTTCAAGGTAAAACTGGTAAAACACATCGGCTTCCTCCACTGAAGCATTCGCGGTGTCAAACTGGTTAACCCAGTTTTTGTTCACCTTAATCTCTTTCAGCAGGGCTTGTGCTTTTTGCGGGTTATCCCAAAAACCGGGGTCGGCGGTTTTTAACTCTTCTTCTTTGATTTTTTCTTTGCGGCTAGCGACGTCAAAGAAACCTCCTCAGTGCCTCTAAACGGCTCTTTACATCTTTTAGTTGGTCTTGTGTCATAAGGTTGCAAATTTAGTGAAAACCTAAAGATTAATAGTTTATTTCCAAATTGTGGAATGCCTTTCCACCATTTAGGGGAATTATATTGGCATTGTAACCACTTTTAATTCTCTTATTCATCAAAATCCTGCTTTTTTCAAATTTTTGGTGGTTTGTGGGGTGTTGCCAATTACTGGCACACGGTTTATAAATAATGGGGTGTACAAAAAACATTAATTTTTAAACCCTTTAAATTTTAAAACCATGACACCGGAAAATCAAAACCCCGAACAAAGAAACAGAATGGCGGGCGTAAACATCTTCTACATTTCAGCACTGGTAGTGCTATTAGGAGCATCTATTTATCTTTTTGCGGCTAACCGTACTAAAGAAAACCAGAGAGATGTATTGACTACCCAATTAAACGAGTCAAACACACGCTACGCAGACCTTGACAAACAATACGAAGCTACCCTTGCAGAAGTAGCTTCCTATAAAGGGCAAAATGCTACACTGGATAGCATAATTGATGTAAAGGAAAATCAATTAAAAACTTTTCAGGCTGCTTTAGCTAAAGCTAAAAAAGACAGGATGATCAGTGATGCCGATTACAAAAAGCAAATGGAGCAATTAGGCAGCATTGTCAGCGACCTTACCGCACAAGTTGAAGCCCTGCAAAAAGATAAGACTGTGCTGATTACACGCAATGATTCTTTAGGCAGAAGAGTAGCTGAAGAAACTGTACTAACCCAAAACTTATCTGCCACTAACAAGGTGCTAACTACTAAGGTTACTATTGCTTCTTTATTGGTACCACAAAACATTAATGCAGAAGCATTAAAGGAACGTTCTAACGGAAAGGAAACAACTACTTCACGCGCTTCTAAAGCCACTGAATTAAGGGTATGCTTTGATGTAGGAGAAAATAAGGTAGCCGATGCCGGACAAAAGACTTTCTTTGCCCGTATTCTTGGCCCCGACGGAGTAACTATAGCAGTGGAAGATAAAGGTTCAGGCGTATTCCAGATGGCAGATACCAGCAACGGCGAAAAAGCCTTTACCACAAAGCAAACTATTGACTACGACCAGAAACCACAGAATGTGTGTATGTTCTGGAAACAAACCACCGCTTTCTCACCCGGACATTATACCGCAGAAATATACCAGGACGGATACTTCATCGGAAAGAGCGACTTTGTTTTGAAATAATAACCAGTGCGTTTGGGGAAGTCCCTGTTGCAAACAAGGGTTAATAAAATAAAAACAGCAGTGAAAACCATTGGTAAGCATCCCCGCACACGAAGCGAGAATTCTGTGCGGGGATGCTTTTTTAAAATGTAACTAAAATTAAAAACGATTTGATATGAAAACTATAAGAACACTCCTGGTTGTAAGCGTGATGATGTTTACCCAGTTAACCGTGCAAGCACAAAGTGAGAGCACCAACCAACTCGGGCTAAGGTTTGGTGGTTTTAGCGGGATTGAATTCAGGCATATCGGTGGGCGTAATGTTGGCGTTAATGTAGATTTAATGGAACGTTATCCCTTTGGATTAGGCATGCTTGAAGTATTAGCCGAAAAGAATTTTGTATTAAAAAACAGTAACGGCTTTATACTTTATGTAGGGGCAGGTGGGTTTGTTGCCGGAAACGGCAGAAGGGCTTACTATTACAATGATCCACCACCCTTTCGCGACAGGGATTATTATTACTACCGCTCTCCTATTTTTGGCGTTACGGGTGTTGGCGGAATTGACTACTACATACCCAGGTCTCCTATTGTAATCGGGCTGGATATAAGGCCCCGAATCTCCTTTTATGGCTATTATCCATGGGATGCAGGCTTAAGTGGACGATTTATTTTCTAACTTTATACAATGAAAAGCGAGATGGCTAAGGAAAAACAGGCTGACAAAATCATCAAATTCAAGATACTTCTTGGGTTTGGTTTTTCCTTTTTGGCTATTGTCATTGCCGGAATTATTACCTGGAAGAGCCTGTCGGAGGTAACCTCCTCAGTTAACCGCCTTTCAAAGCCCAATGCCAGCCTGGCTAACCTGCACGAGGTAATGACCCTGCTGACGGAAACAGAAAGCAGCGTACGCGCTTACACCTTAACCAAAGATGAAAAATACCTGGGTGAATATGATAAGCTGCTGGATACTATTGATTTCAAAATCGGGCAAATACAGTTTTCAGCTTATGGTAATCCCTATGCTTCAGCCCAAGCGGATACGATAGCAAAATTGATAAATGATAAAAAAGAAACATTCAGCCTTTTTATACAAATGAAAAAGGATATCGGCCGAAAGGAGGATTTATCCAGTAAAATTTTAACCAAGCTGGATGAATCGGTTGCAGGTTATCCTACTATAAAAAAAGACACTATTGTAAAACAAAAAACAGGATTTTTTGCCGGTGTAAAAAAATTGTTCGGCTCGTCAGAAAAGAAGGATGTTAAAGAAACTACCGAGGTAAAGAAAAATGTTAAAACCGACCTTCAGCAAGTAACCCAGATTGTAACAACGGCCCAGAAAGAGGAAAATGTATTAACCCAGCTAAGCGGTGAAAAAGAAATGGAACTGTTGCAGCGCGATAAGCTGGTGATGGACCGGATACGCACCATTATTAACAGTATGGAAGCCGATGAAGAAATTACCTCGCTGGTGCAGGCGCGGGAAGCCAAGGCCGAATCCGACAGAGCCATAATTGTTGTATCTATAGTTGCTATTGCGGGGGGCATTTTTGCCATCCTTTTTCTGCTACTCATTTTTAGTGATATAAGTAAGAGCAACCAGTACAAGCGGGAGTTAATTGATGCCCGGCGTGTGGCGGAAAAACTGGCCCGGGTTAAAGAAGATTTCCTGTCGAACATGAGCCACGAAATAAGAACACCTCTTAACTCAATCATTGGTTTTACAGAACAGTTATCTCAATCAACCTTAGATAAGAAACAGGCCGGCTACTTAAAATTAGTGGAGAAATCTTCTGACCATTTACTTTCATTGGTAAACGAAATTCTGGACTTTTCCCGCATTGAGGCCGGAAAGCTCCCTATGGAAAAAATACCTTTTAGCCCGGCCGAAGTGATAAAAGATGTTTACGAATTATTAAGGCAAAAGGCCGCTGAAAAGGACATTATGCTGGCTTACAGCGTGGAAGATAAGTTGGAAGATATGATTTTATCCGGCGACCCACACCGCTTAAAACAAATACTGATTAACCTGGCAGGTAATGGCATAAAGTTTACCGAAAAGGGCATGGTGGAGATTAAATGTTTGCTGCTGGATGATAAGAATGACATGGTGAATGTTAAGATAGAAGTACTTGACACGGGCATTGGTATTGCGGCTGATAAACTTGCCTACGTATTTGAGGAGTTCAGCCAGGCGGAAAGCGATACATCACGGAGGTATGGGGGCACGGGATTGGGCCTGGCTATTTGCAAACGGTTAGTTGAACTGCAAAATGGAACCATAGAGGTGCACAGTGCTGTTAATAAGGGTTCTGTATTTAGCATTACCCTTCCTTTTGCTAAAGCTAAGGAGGGAATTATGCTTGCCACCGGCAATAAAGAAAATAAACCGTTTTATAGTTTCCAGCACAAATTCGCACTGGTGGTGGATGATGAAGATATGAACCTGCAGCTGGCGCGGGTAATACTGGAAAAATGGGGGCTGTTAGTGGATACAGCAAAAAGTGGAAAATCTGCTATACGGTTATTGCATGAAAGGCCTTACGATATTGTTTTTATGGATATTCATATGCCTGAAATGAGCGGGACCGAAGTGGTTTCACAAATAAGAGAGGGCGACAACCTTAATAAAAATACCCCCTTTATAGCCCTTACGGCCAATGTAATGGCTAAAGAACAAGAGCGCTTTTTAAAAGCCGGCATGAATGATATCCTTTTAAAACCATTCAGGGAAAAGGAATTGTACGATAAGCTAACAGAGGTTTTTGAAGGAAAGAAAAATACAATTAATGGCAATATTATACCTGCGGAAGGCGTTATAGAAAAGGGCAATGGCACAGACCCTCTTTACAACCTGGATGTGCTTGAAAAGACTTCGGGGGCCAATAAAGAGTTTGTACTAAGCATGGTTGAATCGTTTATGGCCAACAACCGCCGCAACATTTCTCTGATGCAGGATTACCTGAAACAGGAAAACTGGGAGGCCATTGGACAACTGGCGCATAAAATGATTCCCTCTTATAGATATCTTGGTGTAAAATCTTCTGAAATTAATCTGAAAAAAATTGAGCAACTCGCTTTGCACGATAAGAAATTTGAAGGCATTACCGGGTTGGTAGAACAAGTTACCTTTTCAACAGATGAGGTAATGACTGCATTAATTGACAAAGTTAAACTACTGAAAGATGAACTCCAGCCACAATAATCCAACAACAAAAAAGTACCTGTTAAAACCCTTTTCAAGTATCCGGTCGTTGGGAAAGAAAATGCTGCCTAAAAAATTTCCCGTAAAGAAAAAAATACTGGTTGCCGATGATGACGAAATGACCTTAGCGATGACCAATTTATACCTGACTAATGTTGGGTATGAAGTAATGCCCGCCAAGGACAGCCTGGAAGCTATTAAACTGATTAAGGATTTTAAACCTGACCTTTTGGTGCTTGATATACTTATGCCTTTTATGACAGGACTGGAATTACTGAACTATATCCGTTACGAGTTTATGGTAAATACCCCTGTTGTTATGATGTCAGTAATGGGCAATAGTGAAATTAAGGAAGCTGCCGGTAAACTGGGTGTACTTTCCTATATAACCAAGCCTTTTGACATGGACGAATTGGTTAAATTAATACAAAAGATACCCGGGTTTAAATAATAGTAATGAATACATTATTATTGTGAATTAAATCATTTGCATGGCAAAAAAGACAAACTTCCTCGTTCATATTGTTGAAGATGATGATTGGTACAGGGATTTTCTTGGCCACGTTATCAGTTTAAACCCCGAATACGAAGTAAAAAAATTTGCTACTGCCAAAGATTTCCTGGCAGGATTGCAGCAAAGGCCTAATGTGGTAACACTTGATTACCATTTGCCTGATATGGAAGGGGAAAAAGTATTGCACCGCATTAAGGATGTGCTACCCGACACACAGGTTATTATTATTTCTGAACAGGAAAAAATTGATACAGCCCTTGGCCTGTTAAAACAGGGCGCTTATGATTATCTCGTTAAAACACCCGATATAAAAGAGCGGTTGTTAAACACGTTGAATAACATACGCGACAACCAGGAGCTGAAAGAAAAGGTAGTTACGCTGGAAAAAGAGGTACATGCTAAATACGACTTTACCAAAATGGTGGTGGGCCAAAGCGAAGCGATGGAAAAAATATTCCACCTGCTGCAAAAGGCTACACAAACCAATATAACCGTAAGCTTATTTGGTGAAACCGGCACAGGTAAGGAAGTAGTAGCCAAGGCTATCCATTTTAATTCGCGGGTAAAGAATGGCCCTTTTATAGCGGTAAACATGGCAGCTATACCAAAAGATTTGGTAGAGAGTGAATTATTCGGCCACGAGAAAGGGGCATTTACAGGTGCAGCGCTGGCCCGTGCCGGTAAGTTCGAAGAAGCTTCCGGAGGCACCATCTTCCTGGATGAAATTGGCGAGATGGAACTTTCTTTGCAGGTTAAACTGTTGCGTGTGCTACAGGAAAAAGAAGTAACCCGTGTGGGCAGCAATAAAGTAATTGGGATTGACTGCCGCATTATTACGGCTACCAACCGCAACCTGGCCGATGATGTTAGCGCAGGCCGGTTCCGCGAGGATTTGTATTACCGCCTGCTGGGTCTGCAAATAAATTTACCACCACTTCGAGAAAGAGGTAATGATATTTTGCTATTAGCTAAATACTTTATTGATAATTTTTGCAAAGAAAATAAACTGGAGAAGAAAACGCTTAGCGATGCCGCAAAGAAAAAACTGATGAACTACATATACCCCGGTAACGTGCGCGAGCTACGTTCTGTTATTGAGTTGGCCGTAGCCATGAGCGATAGCCTTGAAATTGGTGAACACGATATTATGTTTAGTGAAGCACGGGGGCTAATGGATAACCTGCTGCGCGAAGAAGTTACCCTGGCTGAATATGAGAAGCGCATTATTTATTTTTTCCTGAAAAAATACAATGATAATGTACTGGATGTTGCAGCCCGCCTGGATATTGGCAAATCAACCATTTATAAAATGCTGAAGGAGGATGAAGAAAAGGTGAAAGCCAAGGAGGTGAGTAAGTAAATATTATACCCCACTAAAGAAACACATCCAGGTTAACTGCTTAACATAAAAAGGCGACTCTTTTGAGCCGCCTTTTTTTTACACTCAATTAAAGAACTAATCGTGTATCACCTTCCTGTCAACCGCATGGTTTAAGGGCGGAACTGTTTGCAGGTAAGCATAAATCGCTTTTGCCTCCGATTCACTTAGCATGGAATAGGGTTTCATTGGCAGGCGTGTTGTAGAACCGTCCGGCTTTATACCAAAGCGAAAAGCTTTTACAAATGCCGCCTCTGACCAATCGCCAATACCGGTTTGCTTGTCAGGAGTAATATTGGCAGAGAGCAGTGAATCGAGCCTGTTGCCTCCACCCAGATAACCTTTCGATTTTGTCGGGTCCATAGCGTCATTGGTAGCAAAATCTGCTGAATGGCACTGGTAGCAATCCATATTATACACCATATACCTGCCCCACTCTACTTTATTGGTGGTATCGGGCTGTGCAACAGCACCTTCAGGATAAGGAAGCGGTTTGAAAGCCACCAGGCAAAGGAATTTAGCAAACAAACTGGGTTCACATGGCCTGTCTGGTGTAGGGTCAGCTGTTACCATAGGGTCGTCAGAATGCAGGAATGAAATAACAGAGGCAACATCTTCGTCAGACATATGAGGAAGCTTAGCCATCCATGGTGGAGCATACTGGCCATTACGTTTAATGCCGGTGCGCAACAGGAATATGATTTGGCCATCGGTCCATTCGCCAATGCCCACGTTCTTATCATGCGTAATATTTTGTGAAAACATTCCCCCAAAAGGCAATTTATGGCCGGGGTCCATATCCGCTCCTGTTAATTTACCGGTCGCCGGGTTTTTATGACAATCGGCACATAGCATATTTACCAATATTCTCCCACGTTCTACCCTTGCTGGAGTTGACTGGATAGTAATACCCGGATCCTTTGCTTCATATTTAGGAATACCGCGCATTTCCAGAAACAAGGCAAAGCCACCGGCAAGTACTACCAGTACAATCACAATTATTAAAATAACCTTGAAGAGTTTTTTCATAAGCAGGGAGATTTTTTATGCAGTACGAAAATAACAATATCAGCGAGATTTCAAAATAGAAGGATAAGGGATTTTGTTAACCACCCGGCTTTTGTGTCTTCAGGGCAATAATAAATTTGCAACTTTTAACTACATCCCCGGAATATCCTGGGTATCGTTGTTATTATTATTCTTTCGCTTAAATAAGGATACATCGAACTTGCCGAATTTATAACTAAAATTCAGTTTGAATACCTGCTGGTCGCGGCGGCGTACGGTGGTTTGGTTAAAAAATTCCGATTGGGAATAAGTGGCTGTTTCCCGGGTTTTGAAAACATCAGAAACACCTAGTGTAATGGAGGCTGCTTTGTTTTTCAGAAACTCAAATTTCAGCGATGCATCCACTCCATAGGTTGGCTTTACAAAACCCTGCGCTGTTGAAGTGCTGCCCCCAAAAAAGTTACCCCCTCCCATTCCGCCACCGCCGCCCCCAAACCCTCTTCCACCACCACCGCCAAGCTGTAAGGCTGTTTTCGACTTGTAATCGCCGGTAACCTGGAGGGTAAAGTTTTTAGGTAGTTTAAATGTGGTATTTACTTTAGTAAACCAGCTGAATTGCTGGTTCTTTATATTATCCGTTTTATCTGTCCCATTATTAAAATTGCCGGTGATAAGGGAGTTGTATGCATTTACATTTACCGTTAGGTCGAACCACTTGGTGACTGAATTTTGGGTAGTTAATTCAGCCCCATAAGCATAGCTTGAATTGGCATTTTGATAGGTGGAAATAATAACAGTGCGCATCAATACACTATCATATTCCAGCACCTGATAGTTAGTAATTAAACCCGTAGTATTTTTAAAGTAGGCCGATATCAGCATATTATTTTTCTTGTTAAATATCTTTTGCCAGGATGCTTCCATTGAGTTGGTAAACTCAGGCTTTAAATCGGCGTTACCCTTGCTTAAGTTAAGTGAGTCCGTATAATCAGTATAAGGCAACAACTGAAAGAAGTTGGGGCGGTTAACCTTGCGTGAATAGTTTAGTTGATAGCTATTATTATCATTCAATTTATAACTTAAATACGCACTGGGAAAAAGACTGATAGGATATTCGTGCGTAAACTGTTGGTTATTGCTTAGTAAGGTACCGGTATAAAAAGAACTTTCACCCCGCAGCCCCACCTGGTACCCAAATTTATTAACCTGCTGCGTAAAAGTGAAATAGCCTGCATATACCTGGTCGGTATATTTATAGTCGCTTATATTGGAAGGAACTTTCACATATTCGTTGGTTGTGTTATTAAATAATTTATTTTCCACCGAGCTGCTGTAATGGCGAAGCGCCCCCCGTGCACCGGTTTCAATTTTTATTTTGTCGGTAACCGGGTTTACATAGTCAGTTTGCAGGGTAGTAAAGTCAACAATGCCTTTTCCGTTTTGCTGTTGCAAAACCGGCGCACCAAGCGATTGGCCATTACCATCATAGTTACGTGTACTGAATTGTGCCACGTTGCTTGAGTTGCTGCCGTTATAATTTAAATCACCCGACCATTCTTTCCCATCTTTAGGGTAGATATGCTTAAATGAAAGGGTTCCGCCTATATTCTGAAAATTACGCTGCGTACTGCTGACACGCGAAGAAGATGTACTGATGCTGCCGCCTGAATTTAATGTATCACTGGTGATCGTATTGTTATCAAGCGGGTTAAAAGAACCGCGGTTATAAGTACCTGAAAGCGTAAGCGTGTTTCGGTTATCTATAAACCAATCGAAACCTGCCTTACCAAAGCCAAAGAACCCTTTTGAAATCGCGGTATCAAATTGCTTCAGATGAATATCCGGGTCGCTAAAAAGATAGCTTCTGTCTGTTTGTCCAAAGGTTTGTGATTTACGCTGGTTAAAATTGCCGCTTACAAACAGGTTTATCTTTTGCTGGCGTGCATTTAAATCACCACCCAGGTTAATGCGCCCCCGTGAATCAACACCTGCACGGATACTTCCATTATACCCTATCCTTTTATTTTTCTTCAGCACAATATTTAAAATCCCTCCACCGCCTCCGCTTGCATCATACTTGGCTGATGGGTTGGAAATTACTTCAATACTTTGAATAGCATCTGCCGGAATCTGGTCGATAGACAGCGTAGTTGGCCTGCCATCCACAAAAATCTGCGGCGATGCATTACGCATCGTTACATTGCCATCAATGTCCACGTTTACCGAAGGCACATTTTTCAATACATCTTCAGCCGTGCCGCCTGTGCTGGTTTGGTCTTTCTCAACATTATAAACTTTCTTATCAACTTTTAATTCAAAAGTGGGTGCGCTGCCGTCAACCGTAACTTCCTGCAATACAACGGATGTTAGGCTAATGGCAATATTTCCTAAATCCTTATCCACGGCATTCATTAACTGCTGGCTGTCGCCACCCTTAGCGCCTTTTACGTTAAAAGATACCTGTTGCTGATAAGGCTTATATCCCATGGCAGAAATAGAAAGCTGAAAGCTGCCAAATACCGGAAGATTTTCCAAACTGAAATCGCCGTTAGCAGTGGTTAACTGGCCTGAAACGATAATGTCTTTTTTTGTTTTTGAAACAGAATCGAACTTACTTTGGGTTAATTGCACGGAAGCAAACTCAATACCTTTACCGGTTTTTTCATCCACTACACGGCCGTAAAAATGCCCGGCATTGGCCATTTTACCGCCACCGACGCCACCTTTAAACCCACCCCCACCCGGCATTTGGGCAATTGACTGATTAATTATGAATGTTAGGGAAATCAACAAAAGAAATCTATGCATAGAATAAAGTTATATCCCTGTAAGAGAGACGGGACAAAATTAGATAGATTGTTTTGAAAAAGGTTTAAAGTGTATAAAGATTAATTGTTAAGATACGACAGGTACGAAATACAATTTCTATTTTGCATACACGATTAATTCATGAGATGAACAGCTTTAAGCATAAAATTTCCATCCAGGTAAGGTTTAAGGATGTAGATATGATGGGCCACGTAAACAATGCCAACTACCTCACTTATGTAGAACTGGCTCGTTTAAAATACTTTGAGGAAGTTACGGGCTCCTCCAGCAATTGGAACCACCAGGACGGGCTGATATTGGCACGCCTTGAAATTGATTACCGCCAGCCTATATTATATGAAGATAAAATTGCTGTATATACCCGCTGCTCGCGCATTGGAACCAAAAGCTTTGATTTAACCTGGGCTATTATTAAGGAAAACACTGAAAATAATCTTCCTCAAACAATGGCGGAAGGCAAGGCTGTATTGGTTTGCTATGATTACCTTGAGAAAAGATCTGTACCTGTTCCGGCAGAACGAATAAGACAAATTAAAGAATACGAAGGCCTTGAATATTGATTTTCATGCTATTTTCTCTTAATAAAAGGCAAAAGCAGCACAAATTTTGCAGTACATTAGTGTATTATTAAACTACTGCTCATGAGAACGATATTACTACCCACCGATTTTTCACCCGCTTCTGAAAGCGCCTTAAGCTATGCCCTTGGGTTTGCTAAAAAGATGTCAGCTAAACTGATTCTTTTTAACACCTACCCTGTTCCAGTGTATGTTACTGACGTGCCTGTTGAGGCAACCCTTAACGAGGAAATAAAAACGGAAGCTGAGCTAATGCTAAAGCAACTTGAAGCAAGGGTACGTGGTATGGAGCCGGGTGTTGAGACTGAAACGATAAGTGCGTGGGGTTTTGCAGCAGACGAAATTATTTTTAATGCCAAGGAAAAAAATGCTGACTTTATTGTAATGGGAACTCATGGCGCCGGTGGATTAAAAAAATTATTGCTTGGCACCAACACGGCAGAGGTGGTAAATAAGGCCCCCTGCGCAGTACTGGCTATACCTGACGGTTTCACGTTTAAGGATTTTAAAAAAATTGCCTATGCTACAAACTGCCAGGAAGAAGAATTGCCTGCCGTTAAAAGCACCGCTGAATTAGCCAGGTATTTTGATGCAGAATTTACATTGGTGCATATTACCGACGGCATATTGAATAAAAAAATGGAAGGCACCGTGTACGATGCATTTAAGCAAAAAGCTATTGCCTTATCCGGGTTTAACAATTTAAAAGCGGATATGATTGAAGTGGCTGACCTGAACAAAGGATTAAATGATTATATAATAAATAACCAGGTTGACCTGCTGGCTATGGGGCATCATAAGCGCTCTTTTATCTCTCACCTGATTCATCCAAGCGTATCGCAACAAATGGCGTATCATTTACCTTCACCATTGCTGGTGATGCCAATGGAAACGGAAAAAAAATAATGAAAATAGCATGTGGGCGTAGGGCATTTCATTCAGGTATTAAGAATAAAATATTTATTCCTTTCTCTCCTTTATAACGGGTTCTTCTTACTTTTCACCCGTAAAATTTATTCAGATGCAAAAACTTCTTCCAGGTGTGCTGCTGTTTGCTGCGGTACAACTATTTTTCTCCTGCAACAATAAATCCGTTCCTGTGAACAATGAGCATGACAAGGCAAATAAACTATTCGCCAATTATTTTGATGAGCGTATGCAGTTATACCCGTTGGAGGCTACACAAAACGGAGATAACCGCTTTAACGACCAACTGCCTAACGATATATCTTTTACTTACCGTGAAAAGTTAAAGGCTTTCTACCAAAAGTATATTGACCAGCTTAAAGACATTGACAGCAGCAAGCTGAACACGGAAGATAAGATGAGCTACAGCATTCTTGAATGGGAGCTGAATACAGATTTGGAAGGGTTTAATTTTCCTGATAACCTGATGCCTTTTAACCAATTCTGGGGGTTGCCGTTAACTTTTGCCCAATTAGGCTCAGGGCAAAGCAATCAACCTTTTAAGACAGTAAAGGATTACGACAATTTTTTAGGGCGGGTAAATGGCTTTACCGTTTGGTGCGATACAGCTATTGCCAATATGAAAATGGGTATAGAAAAAGGATACGTGTTGCCCAAAATACTGGTGCAACGGATGGTTCCTCAGTTGCAGGCGCTGGATAGTACAACCGATATAAAAAACAGCGTATTCTACATGCCATTGAAAGGCTTTCCGGCTGATTTTTCAGAGGCCGATAAAAGCAGGCTTACATCGGCTTATGAAAAAGCCATTAAAGAGCAGATTATTCCTTCGTACAAAAAACTGGATGACTTTGTTAAAAATGAATACCTGCCTAAAGCCAGAACCACCACAGGCATTGCTGATATACCGGGAGGAAAGGAACGCTACACCTACCTGGCTAAATACTGGACAACCACTACCATGACGCCCGACCAGATTTTTGAACTTGGGCAAAGCGAGGTTACCCGCCTGCACAATGAAATGGAAAAAGTAAAAGACGAAACCGGCTTTAAAGGCGACCTGAAAGCATTTTTTACTTATGTAAATACCGACAAGAAATTCTTCCCTTATTCTACGCCGGATGAAGTGCTTAAAGGCTATTGGGATATTTACCACCGCGAAGAGCCCCAGTTAAAAAAGATGTTTAACCTGGTGCCTAAATCAAAATTTGAAATCAGGGAAACAGAAAAATTCCGCGAGGCTTCAGCCAGCGCCGAATATCAGCAGGGCACAGCCGACGGTTCAAGGCCCGGGATTTTTTATGTACCCATCCCCAACCCTGCCAAATCAAATACGCTGTCGATGGAAGATTTATTTTTACATGAAGCTATCCCCGGCCACCATTACCAGATTTCCATTCAACAGGAAGATACATCCCTGCCTAAATTCCGCCGTTACTTATGGTATGGCGCTTATGGCGAAGGCTGGGCTCTATATTGCGAATCGCTGGGTAAAGAACTTGGCCTGTACACCGACCCTTACCAATATTTTGGCAGCCTGAGCGAGGAAATGCACCGCGCCATTCGCCTGGTAGTGGATGTGGGTATGCATGTAAAAGGCTGGACGCGCGAACAGGCTATTCAATTTTCTTTAAACAATGAGGCAGAATCGGAGGCCGATATTACATCGGAAATTGAACGGTATATGGCAATTCCAGGCCAAGCCTTAGGCTATAAAATAGGACAGCTTAAAATTATTGAACTTCGTAATGATGCCCAAAATATGCTAGGCGATAAATTTGTGATTAGCGGTTTTCACGACCAGGTATTGAGCAGCGGCTGCCTGCCTATAGCTTTATTGGAAAGTAAAATAAAAGCGTGGACTGCCGCTCAGAAAAGCCAGGTAAGAAAATAGAATGTTTTAAGTTAAACTTTGGGTGCGGAATAGATGGGGGCAGTTAGCCATTTACCATTTTTATGTTCGCCTAAAATGATAACATCCTTGCTTTTCATGTAATCCTCTTTTGCCTGCAACATTTTGGCTTTATCCTTACACCAAATTTTAATACCGGACCGGGAGCCCCTGTTACAAACCTCAATATAAAACCCATCTTTAAATTTTTTTGGCACCGTTGCTGGCCTACCCATAATTCAAAAATTTTTAATTTCTAATGGCTGTTTTCTAAATCGTTTTTTGTTTAACACACCATTTACTTAAATGGTTGCTGGCGAAGATAAAAAATTAAGTGAATCTGGCTTATTCAACAGGAATTATTTCAATTTTTAATAAGTTGATAAATATGAATTACAAGGAAAATCAACTGATAACTAGCTCAAGAAAATGATACGTTCATACACCATAATTTATTGAATATCAATAAAATATAATTGTTCATTTTGATAAAACCTGTAATTATTAATAGGCATTCATTTCACCTTTAATCATGTTCCAAACGGTGAGAATAATTATTTTTATATCCAATAGAAACCGCCAGTTTTCGATATAAAAAACATCAGCCATTACCCGGCGGCGCATTAATTCAGAATTGGTGCCCCCCCTGTATCCCCTAACCTGTGCAAGGCCGGTTACCCCCGGTTTTACAAAATGCCGTATCATAAATTTATCCGTAATGCTGCGGTATTCTTCATTCATTTTAACCGCATGTGGCCGGGGGCCAACTACACTCATGTTACCTACAAACACATTAATAAATTGTGGTAATTCATCAATGTTATATTTTCGCAAAAATCTGCCCACTTTAGTTATCCGGGGGTCATTTTTTTGCGCCTGAACAAATTCCTCATCGGTTTCTGTAACCGTCATGGTTCTGAATTTAAAAATACGAAAGGGCATATAATTTAACCCCGACCTTTTTTGCATGTAAAACACAGGCCCCTTCGATTCAAGTTTAATCAATACGGCCACCAAAGGAATCAGCCAGCTTAGCACTAGCAGGATAAAGAGCCCGGAAAAAACAATATCAAAACTCCGTTTTAAAAGCTGGTTGAAGAAATTGTTTAATGGCTCATTGGTAAGGGATATAACGGGCAGAAAGCCATAGTAATCAATGTTTACCGGCTTATTATTTAAAGCGGTAAAATCAGGTACTATTTTAAAGCGCATTAAATGCTCATCAGCAAAAGCCATCATGCCGGTAATTTTGTCTGCATCGGAAAGCGGGAGAGCACAGAAAATATCTTCCACTTTAGTAGTTAAGCAAAACCTCCGCGCATCGTCCAGCGTGCCGGTAACGTTTACATATTCAAACGAATCAGGCTTACCATTATCATCAAAAATACCCAATACCTTATACCCATAGCCACGGTGAGTTCGCAAAATTTCACTCATTTGCCGGGCTACAGGGCCAGAACCTAAAATAATGGCACTGCGAAAATGCGTATCGGAAACGCGAATGTACTTAAGGATGAATAACAAGCCTAAGCGCCATAGTGTATCAGCAAAAGAGAAAAGCAAGTATGAATCGTAGAAAAGATTACGGGAAATTTCAAAATCTTTGACAATAAGGTTAAGAGCCGCTAAAAGCAATGCATGCAGCACAATTGTTTGAAACAAGCGCGAAAAGGATTGCTCAAAACGCTCAATACGGTTTAGGTTATACAGCTTAAGCGTAAGTCCGATATATGTCCAACCAAGAGTTAAAGAGAGAGAAAGCTTTAAATAGAAGGAAAACTGAAATATCTTTAAACTATTATGAAGAAGATATTCAACCAGTATAAATGAGAGGTTTAGAAGGATAATATCCCCAATAAAAGTAATAATCCTATATACCCTGAAGCGTTCCTTTAACACTTTGCAAATTTATAATAATGCTCAAAAATACCTTTTTTGATAGTATGAATAATGAAGAAAGAATAAAACCTTTAAATATTGTTTATTAATTAATCATTGAAGGCATGCTTATTTTATTTCCGGTATGTATTGCTAACAACCGGGTACCGGCTGCAAACCTGTCTTGTTTAATCATATCCATTATCCCAAACAATAATTTACCGGTATAAACCGTATCCAGCAGAATAGAGGTTGCTTTATAAAAAGAGGAGATAAATTCATTCAATTCAATTGTTTGCCTTGCATAGCCTCCAAAATGATACTGCGTTTGCAACGACCAATTATTCCCATTTTCAGAAATATATTTCTTCACTTCGTTTGTAATAAACTCCCCGTTTTTTAATACCGGGAAACCAATAGCTGCTTGCCCCGGTTTTAGCGAACGGATTATTCCCGCGAGGGTAGCCCCTGTGCCACAGGCTAAACACACAACATCAAATGGTTGGGTTGGGAATTGTAGAATTTCTTCGCAGCCTTTAACGCCTAATTCGTTTGAGCCGCCTTCAGGGATAAGAAAGAAGTTGCCGAAAGTTGAATGCAATGAATCAACAAAAGCCACATTGTTTTTATCACGGTACTGTTCGCGGGGTACGTATTTCAACACCATACCCTTTTCAACAGCGAGCTGAAGAACAGGGTTAAGCGGCTGGTACTCCTCCCCTCTTATTATACCAATGGTTTTAAAACCAAACATATTACCCGCCACAGCCGTTGAAAGAATGTGATTGGAATAGGCACCGCCAAACGTCAAGATGGTATCATGGCCTTGTTGTTTAGCTTCCTCTAAATTATACTTCAGCTTATACCATTTATTGCCGCCAATGGTTGGATGAATTAAATCGAGGCGGAGAATGGATAAGTGTACACCGTGTTTATCTATAAGCGGGTGGTTAACTTCTTCTACAGGAGCCGGAATATTTAATTCGTTCATTAGCCGGAGTTGCGCCAGTTGGTTTTACCACGGGTTGATTTTACTTCTCCCCTTTTCTTCTTCGATTGTATCCTCGCCTCTTTAACTCCTTTGGGTACTTTTGTGGGTTTACGCTTCTTCTTTTTTATCAGCGCCCTTGTAAGCAGTTCCTCCAGTTTTTGCACTACCAGTTCCCTGTTGCCCAATTGGGAACGGTCTTCCTGCGAAGCAAGTATTAAAATGCCTTCCTTATTTATGCGGTTAGCAAGCTTGGTTGCCACCAGTAGCTTCTCTTCTTCTGATAACCCCTGCGATTGTGCTATGTTAAAATACAATTCAACTTTGGTAGCAACCTTGTTTACATTCTGTCCGCCTTTGCCGCCACTACGGGTGGCTTTTAATACAAGTTCGTTTTGGATTAGCGGGAATTGCATGGGTTAAAGGTAAGGGGAAAGTCAAAACTTTTTCTATACCCCGTTGAAAGCAATTAACCCAGTATTATGAGTTGTTATATTTTTTCATCAGAAAGGCCAAATGCTCTTGTTTCTTTCTTTCTTTTAATCGCTTTGCAGTTTCAGTAAAATAACGATGCGACTGAAGAAAATTTATCTGGAGCTTTTGCCACTCCGCTTCCGTTTTAACAGCGCCAAAGTGCAGCATCTCGGCATACAGTTTTTCGCCAAGCTGAAAAAAATCATCCCTGCCCAGGTAATCCAGGTCGGCATCGCAAAGTACCATCGCTAATTTATCCAGCGGTTTTTGAGGGATTTTTGTCGCCATTATCAGTTCACAAATTTGCCCGATTTCTTTTTCCGGATACCCTGCGTGCAAAAGAACATCTTGTGCAATTTTACAACTATTTAATTCATGCCCTTCCCGGCTTATTACGTAACCGGTATCGTGAAATAAGGCTGCAATACTGACTAAATTAATCTCTGGAAGAGTAAAATTTTCCTGGCGCGCCAGTGCAATTGAACATTCCAGCACATCCAATGTATGTTCAGGGGCGTGATAAAATATCCCGTTGGGAAGTTCCCTTTTAAGTTTTTTAATTACTAACTCCTTTAGCTCCTCAAAAGGTACAATTTTCGACATTACCCTATTAGGTTATAGCGCTTATTTAATAGCCAACACAAAAAACACAATTATAATTGCCAGCATGATACTTGTAAAAAGGGCCAGTATGGCTTTACGTGTGTAATCCATTTTTTTTGAAATGATAAACGACAAATTGTAGTTTTCTACTGCCAGCTCCTCTACCAGGTCATTGTCTGTCATTGTATTTACCGCTTTATAGTAATCCAGGGAAGTGCCAAATGATTTAATATCAGCGTAGTAGGTAACTGACCGCGCATCCTCATGATGGTTTAAGGTGGATTTACGGGGTATAAAAACCAATACAGCAAGTACCAACCCAATAATTGAAACTATTAAAAAGATTATAAGGAACAATAAAAAGCCATATTTTAATAAATGTTCTTCTTCTTTAATCTCTTTAAAAATATCTTCGATAATAGTTGCTGCCAGAATAGTAGAAATCAAAAATGTTTGAATGGTAAGAACAATATTGGCCTTGGTATCAGCCAAATGGATGGTGTTCTTTAAACTTTTGGTGAGTTCAGTAGCAAAAATGAACTTAGTCATGGTAGGGTTAGGCGTGTTAGATTCTACTGGGATTATCATGTTTTTCTATTAAGTTAAAACAAATATAGTTTTTGAATTTATAAAATCCAACGAAGCGGCTGCACTCTGTAGATTTTGCTTCCACACTTATCCTCCTTTCAGCTCACAAAATACATGTCCACTTCTCCTTTACTTTTCGTTAACACCTTGCCACGGTGTGTACAGGCGAATTTATCTTTTACCAACAGGTATGTACCTTGCGAAATATTTACCTGCCCCTCTAGCCCGCTGCTTTCCATACGGCTGGCCAGGTTTACCGTATCGCCCCAAATATCGTAAGCGAATTTCTTTATACCTACAATGCCTGCCACCACCGGCCCGGTATGGATGCCAATGCGTATTTCAAAAGATAAATCACCGCTGGTATCCTTTTCTTTTTTGTGCGATGCCATAAAATCCCTTATTTCCAACGCGGCCTTTATAATATCTTCAGCGTGAGTTGAATTTTTTACCGGCAACCCGCTGGCGCACATATAGGAGTCGCCAATGGTTTTTATCTTCTCTATGTCATATTTCTGTATAATATTATCGAAGCGGCTAAAGCAAAAATCAATTTCATCTACCAATTGTTCCGGGGTTAATTTCTCACTTAACTTTGTAAACCCTTTAAAATCGGTAAACATAACAGTTACCTGATCAAACCGCCTGGCTTTTGCCGTACCGGTATCTTTTAACTCGTCCGCTACTTCCGATGGAAGGATGTTAAGTAGCAATTCATCACTTCGCCTTTTTTCTTTAGCTATTTTTCTGCGCTGGAAAAAAAACAATCCGGATGCCAGAAAAGCCAAAGCAAACCCGCCAATAAATGAGTTACGTATTATTTTTTGCCGTTCTCTTTCCTGGGCGGCCATGGCATTTGCTTTATCCTGCACGGCTTTAGCGGAATCCGTTTTCCTGTCGAAATCATAATTCATTGCCGCCTGAACCGTTTTCTGGTTTATCAAGCTGTCGCGGTAGGCAATATAATTTTTATAGTCATTCCAGCCCTTCCTGTAATCGCCCTGCACACTGTCTAGCTCCGAAAAACTGAGGTAAACATCCCGCACAATTTCATTCTCACCTGCTTTTTTTGAGATGAGAAGTGCGGAGTCGAGGTACATTTTGGCTGCTATATATTTTTTCTGTTCGGCATAAACAGAACCTATAAAGCTTAACGCACCACTATATTCCCTGAATCCAATTCCGCGGCTCAGGTTTAGTGCTTTTGAGGCATATTCCGCTGCCCTGTCGTAATTACCCTGTTTCAAATAAACTTTGCCAATGTAAACCAGCACATTGGCAATATCATACTTATCATTTATTTCCTCAGCTATAACCAATGCTTTTGAGCCGTATTCCAACGCTTCCGGGTAATCCTGCTTCTCAAAGTATATATTGCAAATATTGGCAAGGGCAATAGCTATCCCGAATTTAAAATTTATATCCCGGCAAATGACTAAAGCTTTGTTATAATACTCCAGTGCTTTGTTAAAATCCTTTTCGCTATTATACGCGTTACCAATATTATTAAGGCACTTAGCCATGCCCAGCTTGTTACCTGTTTCACTGTAAATGGTTAAAGCCTTAAAACGATATTCCCGCGCCCGTTGATAATTTCCCTGGTGCTGATAAACATTACCCATAAAAATGAGGGAAGAAGCAATACCTTTTTTATTACCTGTTTTTTGAAAAATACTTAACGCCTGAAAGTTATTATCAAGTGAAGCGGGATAATTGCCCTGGTAAAAATAATTGATACCCATATTATTTAACGCTTCTGCACGGCCTTTTTCAAATGTTGAGGATAATGCCAGCGCTTTGTAGGCATACCCCAATGAACTGTCGTATTTACCTTTACCCCACAAAGCAGCGCTTATTGCATTTAAGGTATTAACCTTAGCTGTATCTTCTTTTTGACCAGCAAGAGTAAGGCGCAGAGAATCAATAGTATTGTTTTGAGCGGATAAGGAAAAAGCAGATACGCAAAAAAAAGTAATTAATATTAAAGTACCCTTTATCGCCATTCTCTTTATTTCGTTACCAACACTTTGCCGGTACTAATGCCCTGCCCTGATTCCAGGACAATAAAATATATTCCTGCCGGGTGCTTACTTATATCTATATCTACCGATGAGTGGGTTAAAACAGACTGATAGATTTTATCTCCTATTACGTTGTAAATAGCCAACTTACCGTTGGCCTGATTTTCCTGAGCTTTTATCGTAAACACACCGGAAGATGGGTTGGGATAAACAATTACACCATCATTAGCTTTGGCAACCGGCGCAATTCCTGACCCGGTTTGCGAAAAATCGGCATCAGAAAAAGTAATACCTGTAACGCTATAATGATAGGTTGTATCATCTGCTGAATACTTATTGTTTTTGGGCAATGAAATCGTACTGGGCACTGAATATGAACCTGCATTGGCAAAAGCCTGTGCTGATACGTAAAGCCAATGACAATTTGCATGCTGGGAGGTACCACCGGTAAAGTTAAATACCGGTGTTACATTATTATTAGTGTAATCAATGCCCTTTCCATAAATATCGGGATAGTCATTATAACCGTTTATGGAAGGGTCACTATCCAACCACTCAACAAATACTTTACTATGGTCGGCTGTAATTGAAGCCTGAATCCTGGCACCCACTATTACGGGGCTATTTACACTTTTCCATAAAAGTGACGTGCCCGGCTGACTCATTATGCTATCAATAAATATAGAATTCCAGGTTGTGCCATCAACAGTTGAAAGGTCATAAATGTATTGGGGTATTACCGCTGTTTTTGGATCTTGAGGAGTAATATATTGTGTTAACGAATCGGGATTGGTAGAATAAGCTGATTCAACATCTGTTATAATATGAAGCCTACCGATATTATCTACCATAAGCCTTGAGCCATTAACATTGCCCATAAAAGGCATTTTAGTTCCGCCAATGGCAGGTATAAGATGGGCCGTTAATTGGGTATTATTATTAAAAGCGTAATAAGGCAGCTTGTTCCATGTTTTTCCGCTATCTATGGTTTTATAAACTATTGGAAAAAAACCGGCTGTGCCGGCCTTGGCTTGTTGTGCCGAGTCAACTCCAAACTGGCACACGTAACCAATATCACCACCTGCTGACCAAGCCATGTTGGAGGAAAAGGGTGAGAGAATATCCTGAATAGTATCAACAGAAGTGAGGTGAAGCAGATACTTAGGCTTTATAGCTATAGGGATGCGTATTTCATGTTGCGTCCACGAGAAAGATTTTGATGCAGTATCAAAGGTGCCTTTATTTATTACTACCCCTTTAAAAAGCCCCGACGGAACGACGGTATTAAGGCTGATTGTTTGGTCGATACCAAGAATATATACATGATTGCCTGCCACTGTTGCCGCTGCATTTGGCCAGCTTTGTTTAAAGGTAGTTGTTAAGGTATCTGCAAGCCTGAAGACCTGCTGATTATTAAAACTGCCATCCAGGCGCGAACTGCCAAAGTAATAACCCGGCCAGTTAAACTGGTTAGTATAAGGCCCTGCCACTACCGTATATGCATGATTGGGTATGGTATTGCCAACAGGATTAAATATTAATCCTGTTGGATAACGGCATGCCGTGTCGGTGAATGACTTACCTATATGCATAGGCGTTATTGTAGTATCCCAGGCAAACCCTCCATCCGTAGAAAAGGAGGAAGTTATCCATCCAAGATTACCATTCTTTTTAAGATTGGAAACACAACCCAGGTTTGTAAACGTAGTAAGGTTTAATTCAGCAACTGTTGCCATACAAATAGGAACAGAATGATACACCCCGTAAGCCTTAGCTGAACTGGAAATTTTACTAAACGCAGTATTGGTACTGCGTGAAACCGCCTGGCTATTTATTGGTTGAGATACCCCACCCTGATTATTAAAAGACTGCGCATTTACATTAATTGCACTCAATGCTGCAATGGCAATTAGTAGCAATTTTTTCATGTTAAAAATTTTTAAGTGTACCAATATAATGAATATGTACAAAGCAACTTTCCAGCACATTGGGATCCTAAGCTTAGAATTCCACGTGGACAAGTTGTCGCG
>JADMIO011486880.1_pt1 | contig 88318 bp, 57 predicted proteins | sample 8958161 | NCBI WGS metagenome assembly JADMIO01 (sample SAMN16585339, study PRJNA669376) | soil metagenome | isolation source: Crop rotation soil | place: USA: Cullars Rotation, Alabama | collected 2011 | reverse complement strand
GCCGCGACTTCAAGTCACGTGAATTCCAAGCTTCGGATCCCACTGTGCTGGAAATTATAATAAGAAGGTTTTGTTCTTTGAGATTCTTCACAGCATTCCAGGCTTCTGCTGTTACATAGATCTGTTGAGTGATATTATAATCGAATTCTGAGCGTATGGTTTGGGTAAGCAGCAATTGCATTTCTCTTGATGATGCATTGGGTTGATTAACTCTCGTGATCACATGCGGCAGTGCGATCCTGTCAACTAAAATTAGCAGCCGTTCGTATGCCTGCAATTGCATTGATACTGCAGCATTTTCTTTTGGAAAAGGATTACTGGCACTTACTGTTTTTAAACGCGTGGTTAGTATGTATACGATACTGCCGGTAACCAAAACTGTTACCACCACAGTAAAAATGATAGAACTTGTATCCAAAGCTGATGTTTAATGCAAAATAATTAATCTGGTTAATAAAGATACTCATAATGAAATTAAAAAAGCCGGCTGTTAAACCGGCTTCCTTCTTTATCACTATTTTAATCTCTCCTGTTACGGCCGCCTTTTCCCTGTTGCTGCTGCTGTTGCCTGTAATTAAACTGTTGTCTTTCCTGTTGCTGGTTAAATTCCTGGCGCCTGTTATTGTTTGATTGATCAAATGATTGACTTCTTCTCTGTGGAGCCTGCACCTGGTCATTATTCATTCTACCCTGTTGCTGTTGTTTAAATTCCTGTAGCCTGTTATTATTTGATTGATCAAATGATCTATTTTTTTTCTGTGGAGCCTGCACCTGGTCATTATTCATTTTGTTCTGTTGTGACTGGTTAAATTCCTGCCTGTTATTATTCCCATTTCTTTGACGTTGGTCATTTCTGATCCTGTCACGTTGATCCGGTGCAGGACTATTATTTTGCTGGTTGTATTGAGACCTGTCTTGTGCAATATCCTGCTGGCCCTTGTTATTTCTGCGGTTATTTTTTACGTTATTATTATTCCTGTTATTCTGATCCCGTCCCTGCTGAATATTATTCTGATTTTGATTCCGGTTATTGTTATTGATCGTAACATTATTTTGTTGCCTGTTTTGTACTATTTGTCTGGCCTTTTCTTTAACACCCGGCCTGTACATTTGGATCGTGTTATTTCTAGCAACTGCATTACCCGGTTTTGAAGCATTTTCAATTCTTACAGTATTTATTTTTTTACCTGTAACTCTTTCTACTTCCATGCGGCTTGGGCCAGCCACAAACTTTCTGTTATTATAAACTGTTGTATTATTTATAATCGTTGTATTCCGGATAACAGTTACATTATTTGACGGGCGAACATAATACCTGTTCATGTTATGATAACCCATATACCGTGTTGGGGCAAATACCCAGCGTGTATAAGGAATGGCATAGCCAACATTAATACCAATACTCATACCCGGAGCCATTGGCGTCCATCCGTAATAACCACCACCGGACCTCCATGAAACCCATGCCGGACCCCATTCATAACCCGGAACCCACGTCCATCCATAAAACGGATCATGGGCCCAGCGACCATAGTGGAAAGGTGCCCAGCCCCAGCTATAGTCTGACGCCCACGTCCATCCGTAAGATGAATACACCCAGTGGCCACCGGTAGAATAAGGTACAAAGTCATGATAACGTGGTACCCAAACACGACCATAAGAACCTGACACTACCCAGCTGCCGTAAGGTGTTAATGCATCATTAAATACATTGATGTTTACCTCGGATGGTTCTTCCTCGTAGTTGTTCGGATCATCATAATCATCGTTATCATAGTTTTCATCCTGGTCATTATAACTGTTGTCATTATAACCATTATCATTATTGCTGTAATTATTATCCTGGTCATAATAATCATCATTTTGTGCAGCAGCGTAGCGCGGAGAGCTGCACGAGGCTGCAATTAAAAGAACGATCAGCGGGTATGCAATTCTGTTTAATACTTTTTTCATTTGTTGTTGTGTTGAATGTTGCTTAGAATTTTTTAAGGTTCCGTTCCAAAAAACAAACACTTGTTTTGTTTTGTAATGTTTTGATAGAAAATGATGAACGAAGTTTAATGTGCGTAATTTTGCGCCAACCTCTTATCAACATTTTTTTAAGAATTATAAAAAATTATATGGCTTCTTTCGATATCGCAAGCAAGGTTGATCTTCAAACTTTGGACAACGCAGTGAACACTGCTAAAAAAGAAATTACCAACAGGTTCGATTTCAGGGATTCACACGTAGAAATAAATCTTAACAAAAAGGATTTTCTTCTTACCCTGGAGGTGGAAAGTGATATGAAAATGAAACAGGTGATCGATATACTTATAAGCCGCTCTATGAAACAGGGTATCGATCCCAATGCTTTTGATTTTTCAAAAGATGCCCATCAGAGCGGGAAGCACCTGAAAAAAGAAGTACCGGTTACGAATGGCCTGAAACAGGATGATGCTAAAAAAATTGTTAAGCTTATAAAAGACAGCGGCCTGAAAGTGCAGGTGCAGATCATGGAGGATATTGTAAGGGTCAATGGTAAGAAGATCGATGATCTCCAGGCTGTGATCGCTGCCTGTAAACAGGCAAACCTGAACCTGCCTTTGCAGTTCATTAACATGAAATCCTGAGTTAGCTGGCAAATAAGCTTTGCCCATAACCATTATTCCTTTACCTTTGCGCTCCATTTAAAGTTCCCGTAAGGCCCAACAAGAGTCCCGACAGTTCGGGAACGCCAGCAGGGAGTAATCTTTAACAAGATTATAATGCCTAAAGTAAAAACGAATTCAAGCGCCAAGAAGCGCTTCAAAGTCACCGGTTCCGGAGAGATCACCTACCAGAAATCATTTAAACGCCACATTCTTACCAAAAAATCAAAAAAACGTAAAAGAGACCTTCGCAAAAAAGGTGTTATTGGCTCAGCTAACAGAGATTTTGTATTGCGCTTATTGCGTTTAAAAGGTTAACCCATATCCTGAAAAGGGAATAAGTAAAAAAATTAAAAACAATTTCTGGCAAGTGATTAAATCATGCATCATGAAATCAGAAATAAAAAAATATAAGTTATGCCACGTTCAGTAAATGCTGTTGCATCAAGGGCAAGAAGAAAAAGGATCCTTAAACAAGCCAAAGGTTTTTATGGCAAACGTAAGAATGTTTATACGGTAGCGAAGAACATTGTTGAAAAAGGTATGACCTACAGCTACGTAGGACGCAAGAATAAAAAACGCGAATACCGACAGCTTTGGATCGCCCGTATCAACGCTGCAGTAAGAGAAGAAGGTTTAACCTACAGCGAGTTCATACACAAGCTAAATGAAAAAGGAATTGACCTGAACAGGAAGATCCTTGCTGATCTTGCAATGAATGAACCTTCAAGCTTTAAGGCTTTGGTTGATTCTGTAAAATAAATTCTTTTGAAAAAAATTGTAACCCTGCAAACAATGCGGGGTTTTTTTATTTGTTGATTATTCCAAACAATTATTTTTGTAAGCGGTTACCAAACTTTTTATGAATCTGAACTGAGAATGACAAATACCTACACCTCGCTGGTAAAACAGACTTTCCATTTTCCGCAGGAAGATTTTGATGTTAATGACGATGGCTATCTCCGGTTTAACGGGCTTGACATAAAAGCGCTGATCGACAAATATGGTACGCCTTTAAAACTGAGTTACCTGCCTAAGATCGGGATGCAGATCAATAAGGCAAAGAAAATGTTTGCCACTGCATTTAAAAAGCATAAATACGAAGGCACTTACAATTATTGCTATTGTACCAAGAGCTCTCATTTTTCTTTCGTGGTTGAAGAAGCATTAAAGCATAATATTCACCTGGAAACTTCTTATGCTTATGATATTGAGATCATCAATCAACTGTACAAGAGAAGAAAAATAAACAAGGATATATTCATTATCTGTAACGGGTTTAAACAAAGGTCTTATACATCAAGAATTGCAAGGTTGATCAATACCGGTTTTTCCAATGTAATTCCTGTTTTGGATAATAAGGAAGAACTACAGATGTATAAGCGCAGCGTAAAACAACCATTTAAATTAGGTATTCGTGTTGCTGCGGAGGAAGAGCCTACTTTTCCTTTTTATACTTCCAGGCTTGGCATCAGGGCAAAAGACATTCTCGAATTTTATGTGGACGAGATAGAAGGATATGAAAATAAATTCCAGCTTAAAATGCTGCACATCTTTTTGAATAAAGGTATTAAAGATGATATTTATTACTGGAGTGAATTGAACAAGATCATCAACCTTTACTGCCAGCTTAAAAAGATCTGCCCGGAACTGGATTCCATTAATATTGGAGGCGGCTTCCCCATAAAACATTCACTGGGTTTTGAATACGATTACCAGTTCATGATCAATGAAATTGTAGGTAATATTAAAAAAGCCTGTAAGAAAGCGCGTGTGCCGATGCCGAATATATTTACTGAATTCGGAAGCTTTACCGTTGGGGAAAGTATGGCACATATTTACAGTGTGGTTGGCGAAAAAGTACAAAACGACCGTGAGCGCTGGTATATGATCGACTCATCATTTATTACAACGCTGCCTGATACCTGGGGAATAGGTGAAAGATTTTTAATGCTCCCTATCAATAAATGGGAGAATGAATACCAGCGCGTGGTGCTTGGTGGCATGACGTGCGACAGCCATGATTATTACGATTCAGAAGAACATATTAATGAAGTATTTCTTCCAAAGGTCTCCAATGAGAATAATGGTCTCGATGCATCCAATACCGAACCTTTGTATGTAGGTTTTTTTCATACGGGCGCTTACCAGGACCAGATAAGCGGTTATGGCGGTATCAAACACTGTCTCATCCCTTCACCAAAACATGTGATCGTTGGATATGACAAGAACGGCAAACTGACTGACTGGCTACATGCCAAGCAACAATCTGCGCAAAGCATGCTGAAGATCTTAGGTTATTTATAATGAAGAATTAAACTCAGGCCCGGTTTTTTGAGTCTGATATTCCTTAAAAGAAATACCATGAAAAAGATCTTCGCTTTTATACTGGTTGCATCTGCAATTAGTTTCTCTTCTTCTGCACAAAAAGGAGGAATGGGGATGGCAAAACAAACATTGATGGACTCACTAAAAATATCCGGTTCAGTGGCAGATTCTGTTATCGCCGTACGACAGCAGTCAATGTCGCAGGTGAAAACCATAATGAGTGATCAATCACTCACCAAGGATCAGAAAAAAGAAAAAATGAAGCCCGTTAAAGAAGAAATGAAGACGAAGCTGGAAAAGTTCTTGACCCAGGAACAGATGCAAAAATTACAGCAGATGGAAATGGAAAGAAGGCAGGGCAAGGGTGGTCAAAGTAAGGACGATCAATAGTGTTTTCAAAAAATGAGTTTCTGTTGATAGGCAGCATTAATCGATAGAAAAGGGTATTTATACAATTGCCACTACCTTCAGGTAGTGAATAAATAATTTTTCAGAAAAACGGGCTTTAGCCAAATCTTACATTGGGCTAAAGCCCATTTACATTTTATTTTTTGGATCCACGACTTTTAAGTCGTGGCAATTATATCTTCATAATCTGCCTTCCAAACAAAATAATATACTGTGGTCCAAACTAATTCAATTCGCTGCATGGTAATAACTAATTGCAGAGTAATGATGCTTACACATTAAACCTGAAGTGCATTATATCTCCATCTTCAACCAGATAATCTTTTCCCTGCACGGCTAATTTACCAGCATCACGGCAGGCAGCTTCACTGCCAAGTTTTATATAATCAACATACTTTATCACTTCAGCGCGGATAAAACCTTTTTCAAAATCAGTATGAATAACGCCGGCAGCCTGTGGTGCCAGCATGCCTTTATGAATCGTCCATGCCCTTACTTCCTGTTCGCCCGCAGTAAAATAAGTTGCGAGGTTTAACAGATGATAAGTAGAACGGATCAATCTAACCACACCACTTTCTTTCAATCCCAGGTCTTCCAAAAACATTTTACGGTCTTCATAACTATCCATTGCAGCGATCTCACTTTCAATGGCAGCACTAATAAAAAGAATTTCAGCCTGTTCATCCTTCACGGCTTCTTTTATAACATCTGTGTATTTGTTTCCTTTTATTACTGACTGCTCATCCACGTTGCACACATAGATCACCGGTTTGATGGTAAGCAGGAACAGGTCATCAACATGCTTCTCTCTTTCTTTTTCATTCACTTCAAATGCCCTTGCATTCTTACCTTGTTCCAGGTGTTGTTTCAATGCTTTCAATATTTCCAAACCTGCAGCAGCATCTTTATCTGTTCTTGCTACTTTTTCTGATTTTGAAATTTTCTTCTCAACAGTATCCAGGTCTTTTAACTGCAATTCGGTGTCAATAATTTCTTTATCGCGAACAGGATTTACACTGCCATCCACATGGATCACATTATCGTCATCAAAGCAACGCAGCACATGGATGATGGCGTCTGTATTCCTGATATTTCCCAGGAACTGGTTGCCCAAACCTTCACCCTTGCTGGCACCTTTTACAAGACCGGCAATGTCTACGATCTCAACAGTAGCAGGTACTACACGTTGCGGATGCACCAGTTTTTCAAGTTCAAATAATCTTTCATCGGGCACAGTGATCACACCCACATTTGGTTCGATGGTGCAGAACGGGAAGTTTGCCGCCTGCGCTTTTGCATTGCTCAATGCATTGAATAAAGTCGATTTTCCTACGTTGGGTAACCCAACTATCCCTGCCTGTAAAGCCATTGGTATTTACGATTTTAGATTCCAGGTTTCAGATTTTCTTTGATTGCAGATCTGAAAAATGGCGGCAAAAGTAATGATTCATGCCCGGAAATTCATGTAATTAACATTGTGTGTTTAGCCTGTTAATCATTCTTGATTTTTAATTACTAATTTCCCGCCATGGCATTAAATATTGTTTGGGTCGCATTTTTTCTCATAGGATTTATTGTTGCTTTATTCAAATTTTTGCATGACGGGGATACAACAATTTTCAAAACGTTGGTTGATGGTGTTTTCGATTCTGCAAAGTCTTCCGTTGTTGATGTTGCTTTTTCACTCGCCGGTACAATGGTCTTTTTTCTCGGCCTGATGAATATTGCAGAAAAGGCAGGCGCTATAAACTGGCTGGCACGAAGGCTAAATCCCTTCATGAAAAGATTGTTTCGCGAAGTTCCGGATGGTCACCCCGTGATGGGGGAAATGGTGATGAATTTTAGTGCCAATATGCTTGGACTGGATAATGCAGCAACACCCTTTGGTTTAAAATCAATGAAAAGCCTGGAAGATATCAACCCCAATAAAGGCACAGCTTCCAATGCACAGATCATGTTTTTAGTGTTGCATACAAGCGGCCTCACTTTAATTCCGCTTTCAATTTTTACATACAGGATCGCCGCACATTCAACCGATGCAACCAGTGTTTTTATTCCATGTGTTTTGGGAACGGTGATAACAACGTTAGCATCGATCATTATTGTCGGAATTAAACAAAGATTAAAATGGGATCTTGTTTTAGCAGTATGGATGATCAGTTTGATTGCTCTCGTTGCTGCACTTTTAGTTGGCGTGTATTACATGAGCCCGGAAACAAAAAGTACTTTTAGTTCTGTTGCCGGTAATCTTATTTTAATGATCATTATCGTTGCAATTATTCTTGGCGGCGTATATAAAAAAGTTTCCGTGTTTGATGCTTTTATTGAAGGCGCAAAAGAAGGTTTTAATGTAGTGCTGAAAATAATTCCTTACCTCGTTGGTATGTTGGTGGCCATTCGTGTTTTTCGTGACAGTGGAGCATTGGATTATGTTATAAATGGAATAAGTTATGTAATTCATGCGGCAGGTTTAAACACCGATTTTGTACCTGCATTACCAACAGCTATCATGAGGCCATTTAGCGGCAGCGGTGCAAGAGGAATGATGCTCGATATTTTCACTAATAAAGCTTATGGCCCCGATTCTTTTGTCGGTAAACTCGCAAGTATATTCCAGGGTTCTACTGACACTACATTTTATATTCTCGCTTTGTATTTTGGAAGTGTGGGCATTAAGAAAGTTCGTTACGCGGTCTGGGCGGGATTGGCAGCAGATATTATCGGCGTGATCGCTGCCATTTTTATTGGTTATATCTTTTTCAAATAAGATGTATACCGTTCAAAAAAATTAAATAACAGGTTTAACTTTTTGCTTTTTTGCAAACTCATCGCACGAAGTGAAAAATGTACCTTCGCACAAACAGTATACTTATGTGGCTGAATAATATTTTAGAGACAATCGGTAATACACCACTCATTAAATTAAACAAAATAACCAAAGACCTGCCATGCACGGTGCTTGCCAAAGTAGATTATTTTAATCCCGGCAATTCTATAAAAGACCGTATGGCTTTAAAAATGGTTGAGGTTGCAGAAAAGGAAGGTAAGCTTAAACCCGGCGGAACGATTATTGAATGCACATCCGGTAATACAGGCATGGGCCTTGCATTGGCCGCATGTGTGAAGGGATATAAATGTATATTCACAACGACTGATAAACAGAGCAAGGAAAAAATGGACATACTCAAAGCAGTAGGAGCAGAGGTGATCGTTTGCCCTACCAATGTTGAACCAGATGATCCCCGCAGCTATTATTCTGTTGCAAGAAGACTGGAAAAAGAAATCCCGAATTCTTATTTATGCAATCAATATGATAATCTCGCTAACCGTTTGGCACATTATGAAACGACGGGCCCCGAAATTTGGGAACAAACTGAAGGGAAGATCACACATTTGGTTTGCACAGCTGGAACGGGTGGAACGGTTACAGGTGTCGCAATGTTTTTAAAAGAAAAAAATCCGAATATACAAATATGGGCGGTTGATGTGTATGGTTCTTTGCTTACGAAATATTTCCGCACAGGTGAAGTAGATATGAGTGAAGTACATCCATATATCAGTGAAGGTTTTGGAGAAGACTTCGTACCGCAGAATTATGACATGAGCGTCATCGATCATTTTGAACAGGTGACAGATAAAGACGGTGCAGTAATGGCTCGCCGCATTGCAAAGGAAGAAGGTATTTTTATCGGTTATAGTGCAGGTAGTTGCGTGCAGGGATTAATGCAGTTAAAAGACAGGCTAAAAAAAGATGATCTCGTGGTTTGCATCTTTCATGACCATGGCAGTCGCTATGTTGCAAAAATTTATAATGATCAGTGGATGATGGAACGCGGATTTTTAGATGTAAAAACATTTAAGGATATCGTGAACGCAAGGGCAGGTAAGAAACTGGTCACCATTAATCCAACACAAACGGTTGCGGAAGCAGTTGAACTGATGAAGAAATATGATATTGAAAACATCCCGGTAATGAATGGCAATGGTCCTGTCGGCGCCGTTAGTGAAACCGGCCTGTTTCAAAAAGTATTTGATAATCCTGAACTGAAAGAGGCCAGCATTGAAAGCATCATGGAAAAATCTTATCCTGTTGTTGAGTTTGATACTCCTGTTGAGCGCTTAGGCAGTTTGATCAATAAGGGCAATGGTGCAGTGTTGGCAAAGGATGAGAAAGGTGATTATCATATCGTGACGAAGTATGATGTGATACAGAGCCTGGCAAAGTGAGATGTATTCCTAATTACTAATTCCAAATAACCAATCTCTCTTATGACTGAAGACATTCGCTTTCCGCGCGGAAAATTTTTACCACAGCCATTTTCGCAAAAGCAAAAAGAAACGTGGCTGCTTGATATCAAATTCCTTCCTTCTGAATTGGAACTCGCAGTGCAGAATTTAGATGCCCATCAACTGCAAACACCTTACCGCGAAGGAGGCTGGACAGTGCAGGAACTGGTGCATCATATTGCAGACAGTCACATAAATGCATACATGCGTTTCAGGCTTGGGCTTACGGAAGACAACCCAACGATAAAACCATATGACCAGGATGCATGGGTAAAACTTGCAGACACACAAGCCGTTCCAATTAATGTTTCCCTTACACTTCTGCATGCGTTACATCAAAGAATTTTTGCCATGCTGAATGCTTTGAGGGACGATGAATGGGAGCGGACTGTTTTTCATCCTGACCATAAAAAGAAAATAAGCATATGGGAATTATTGGGCATGTATGCCTGGCACGGAAAACATCATGTTGCACATATTACCAATCTTCGTGAGAAAATGAACTGGTAGTTTAATCATGATAAAGTTTTTTGCACTATTCTTCTGCTGTTTAATCTTAATTTCTGTTTCAGCGCAGGTAAGGCTTCCAAGGCTTATAAGCGATAGTATGATCCTGCAACGCGATACGAAAATAAAGATCTGGGGCTGGGCTTCCGTTGATGAAAAAGTTTCTGTTCATTTCAATAACAAAACCTATAACACAACAACGGCTAAAGATGGTAAATGGATCGTGATCATTTCACCAATGCATGCAGGAGGCCCGTTTGATATGCAGATCGAAGCAGGCAATCATATCACCCTAAAAAATATTTTGATCGGCGATGTTTGGGTTTGCTCAGGTCAATCCAACATGGAGCTGATGATGGAAAGGGTGAAATATAAATATGCTGATGAGATTGCTCATGCGGATAATGCTGCGATACGACAATTCACCGTGCCTGATACATATGATTTCAATAAAGTGCATGATGATGTTGATGCCGGTAACTGGATCGCAGTTAATCCAAAAAATATTTTGCAGTTTTCTGCGGTCGCTTACTTTTTCGCGAAAGAACTCTACTCGAAATATAAAGTACCTGTAGGTCTTATTAATTCTGCTTTAGGTGGGTCCCCTGCAGAAGCATGGATGAGTGAAGATGCGCTCAAACAATTTCCCGGTTACTACCATGAATCGCAGAAATTCAAAGATGCAACATTGAGAGATTCAATAGAAAACAGCGATAAGATCATTTCTGAAACATGGTACCATCAACTAAATGAAAAAGACGAAGGATTAAAATACAACTGGAAAAATGAAGTGCTGAATGATGACGACTGGAAGCAAATGAATGTTCCCGGTTATTGGTCTGATGCTGACAACAGTTTATCAAATGGAGTTGTTTGGTTTAGAAAAGAAACTGAAGTGCCTGCCTCAATGGTCAATAAACCGGCAAAGCTTGAACTGGGAAGAATTGTAGATGCCGACTCTGTTTTTATAAATGGCAATTATGTTGGAAACACCACGTATCAATATCCGCCAAGAAGATATGTACTTGCATCAGGCATATTAAAAGAAGGTAAGAACACGATAGTTATAAAAGTGATCAGCAATAGTAGTAAAGGTGGTTTTGTTTTTGACAAACCGTACGAATTAACAACCGCCAGTGATACTATTGATCTGAAAGGAATGTGGAAATACAAATCGGGAGGGTCCATGTCGCCGCTTGCTGCACCAACTATTATCCGGTGGAAGCCGATGGGTTTATACAATGCAATGATAGCACCGCTTTTAAACTATTCGATCAAAGGTGTGATATGGTACCAGGGCGAGGCCAACGCAAACACTACTGCAAAAGCAACTGAGTATGAAAAACTTTTTCCTGCTTTAATAAAAGACTGGAGGCAGCAGTGGAAGCAGGATGATTTTCCATTTCTCTATGTGCAACTTGCCAATTTTATGGAACCAAAAGATCAGCCATCTGAAAGCGACTGGGCACTGTTGAGAGAAGCACAGCTTAAAACATTATCTGTTCCAAATACAGGCATGGCAGTAGCAATTGATCTTGGTGAATGGAATGATATTCATCCTTCAAGCAAAAAAGATGTTGGCAAACGTCTGGCACTGGCTGCAGAAAAAATTGCTTATCATGAAAATAATATTGCGTATTCAGGGCCGGTTTACCAGTCATGAAAGTTGAAGCGAATAAGATCATCATCAGTTTTACAAATACCGGCAGTGGTTTGATGGCGAAAGATGGCGAATTAAAATATTTCTCAATTGCCGGTACTGATAAAAAATTTGTATGGGCAAATGCGACAATTCAAAACAATAAAGTAATTGTGTGGAATGAAGCAATAAAATATCCTGTTGCCGTTCGTTATGCATGGGCCGATGATCCTGAAGATGCTAACCTTTATAATAAAGAAGGACTGCCAGCTTCACCTTTTGCGACGGATAAATGATGTTGTAGTTGTCTTGCACGGATCTGTCACATAGTTTTGCATGTCTTAATACAACGCTATGGAATTGACAAACAGCCGCCATAAAAAAACGATCATTGTAATGCCTGAACATTTGGATGATGTTAACCATGTAAACAATGTTATGTATGTTCAGTGGATGCAGGACATTGCTACTGAACACTGGAATATTTTTGCATCCGAAAAATTAAAGCAGGAAGTAGTATGGATGATCAAAAGACATGAGGTAGATTATTTTAACCAGGCCTTTTCAGGCGATAAATTACTGATGGAAACATGGACGGGTGATTATACCAATATTACCTGGAAAAGGCATTATGAGATCATTCGACCTGCTGACAGTAAGAAGATCATCAGTGCATCAAGTGTTTTTATTCCATTCGACCGGAAGACCCAACGGCCCCGCAAGATTGAAGGCGAGCTGATCTCGATGTTTGCATAGCATTATTCCTACTAAGATTGCGCAATACTCTAATATGCTATTACTTCTTCAACACTTTTACAAGCATGTTTGCAATAATGGCACATCCTTTATCTGAAGGATGAAGACCATCATACGTCATATCAATTGCATCAGCAGGATAGGGATATTCATCTGTATCGGGATCAAAAGGAATATCAACATAATCAGGGTAACGGTAATTTTTGTATTCACCTGTTTTTGGATCTTTTAACCGTTTATATTTTACCGCATTGCTGATGGTAATGCCACTTTTATTGTAAAGATCAACAAGTGCAAAATGCTCATGATGTGCAATGCTATCAATGGCATTTGCAACCTGCCCCAGTGACTGACCCTTCTTTTCCTTATAACAGCCATAAGCATTATTATGCATGTCAGCTACATACACAAAGTCTGTACGCTGCATCGGTGTAATTAAAATGAACCTTGCATCAGCGTTAAGAGTTTTCAATTTATCAATGATGATGCGAAATGAACCATAAATCGTGTTGTTGCCTGTGTTATTTTGATAATCGGAAAATTTGCCGATTTGCCTTCCCTGCCACCAGTCATTCGTACCAAGAAAAACCGAATACACATCAGCTTTAACAATACCAAGGTTTTCGAACTGGTCTGCAATTCCACCCGATGTCCATCCGTTGTGACCCTGGTTAATATACTGTATGCCCGGAAGTTGTTCAACCACTCTTGTCATATACCCTTTGGTAACCCTATTGCCGGTTTCATCCGGATGATCGTTCAGGTAAGTAATAGAATCTCCAACGGCAACCCAAATAATTTGTTTTTGTTTGAAAGAAGTTAAGAGGAGAACAATTGAAATTGATAACAATAATTTTTTCATGAGCGATGTATTGATAGCATGAATTACATTAAAATAATAGTATTGGGTTTGCTGTGCATATTGATCATTATTTCAGGAGACAACCGACTCACATACATAATCAGGAAAGATGCCTGTTGCGTTTATCTGCAATTCCGCCTCTTCTGCGCTTGTATTGCCTGATAATACAAGCATTGTTTTAAGACCGAATTTATTGCCGCCAAGAATGTCAGCCTGCAACGTATCGCCAACCATCAGAATTTCATTTTTACTGAAGGTGCCTGAAGCATTAAGCTGATCGTATGCATACATGAACATCTGCGAATCGGGTTTGCCGAAATGAATAAATTTTTTATTCAGCATATTTTCTACAAGTTTGGCAATGCCACCGGCAGCAACAGCCACATCATTTTTTGAAACGGGATAAAATTTATCCGAGTTGGCAACGATCACCGGCAGGTTTTTATGCCGTAATAAATTTATTGTTTTGTTGATGTCGGTGTTCCAGTCAAAGCCTTCATCGTCCAGGAAAACGAAAGCGCTTATTTCGTCAAGATTTTCCAGGTCAACATCACGTACCGGGATATGTTCAAGGCCTGATTGCAAAATATAGTATGCAGAATTTTCCGGGCCGAGATAAGCGATTTTACCGTCAAGTATTTTTTGTTCAAGGAATTGTTTGGCCATCATACCTGAGGTAATGATCTCGTGTTCTTGAATGTCACGCAAACCTATCATGTGAAAGCTTTCCATTTGCTGGTGCTGGCTGCGCGAGGCGTCATTGGTCAATATACGCAACGTGATATTTTTTTTGCGTAATAGTTCAATAGTGTGTTGCACGCCTTCTATCAGGCCATTGTAATTTTTTAATACACCGTATGAATCAAGGAATACCGCCTTGAATTGTTGCGCAACCGATGTAAATGATTGTGTTTGCATGTTACAGGTTAAGTGCCTTTAAGATTTTGTCTGCATTGAATTCTTTTTCAATGGAAGGAAAATAAATTTCAAATGCTTCTCGCTGCAGTTTGTTGGCAAATATCTTATGAAAGAAATACCTGCCATCTTTCACTACATAATTGAGTATAAAAAAACGATATACTTCTTTCAGAAATAAGATCTCATACCCCGTTAAAGGATAAACAGCATGATATGATCTGAGAAAACGAATGAACCGCTCTTCCATTAACGGGCCAATATAATAACTAAACGCAGTCCTGTCCCCAATGTCTGATACAACACGGCTGAGAAAATAAAAATCCATCATGCGTGTTGAAATACGGAACCAGTCATAATCCCATCTTGAAAAAAGTTTGCAGGAGGAACTAATTGAAAAGTTGCCGATGTTCCAGTCAACAAAAACAGGTATGCGTTCAACACCATTTGAACGGAATACATCAAATTCCCCCAGAAATTTATTACACTGTTCACGGATGATCTGTTCATGCATGCGATGTTCGTACCGGCCATCATCTGTTTCAAGATATTGCATCAGTGTATCGATATCTGTCTTAAGGGTTTTGGATGACGGAGGCAGCGTGTTGTGAATATTGTAACATGCTTTATGAAACAATGCCAGTTGCTCGCCTAATTTTTCTATTAACTCTTCATCCAGCCTTCTCGGTAAACGTTTTTTTATTTCGATCGGCCTGTAAAAAACTACCCATGCATCTATTACGTGATCTTTATGCTTGTAAACAAAGAGGCTGTTTCCTTTCATCAGCGACCGGGCCATCACATTCTCAAACGGTGCAGGCAGGTTATTTGACATTGCGTTGATGATGGTGTGGTCTTCAACAAAATGTTCGAATTTGCCATAGTAGGCCAGCTTCGCAATGATGAAGCTTTTATCTTCAAATGTTACACGATATACATGATTGGTAGAAACCTGTGCGCTGATGTCAACGATATGAATAATTTTCCTTGTATCATCGTATGCCTGCCACGCTTCCCTGACAATGGCTGTAAAATCTATATAAGACATTAAATTAATTGGAATGATAATAGTGTTATACTCCCGAAGATAAGCATGAACATTTACCGGCAGTAGTTATATTGTTGGAAGGTGCAGGAAATAAATATTCTTTATTGCTTATTCGGGTTATGTGGCAAGGATCGTTATTTTATTTTTTTGAGGCAAGTGCAACCGGCATAACATCTGTAAGCTCAAGTGACTTGACCATATCTTGCACAGTGGCTTTATATTTTTTAAAATGCGGTGTTTGAATATGCGCTTCATACGCGGCTTTATCAGCATATATCTCGAACGTTGTTACATGTGTTGGATTGTCTTTATCATAAACACCGTACAAGGTTAAAACACCCTGTTCGACACGCACAGCTGCTTCCATTTCTTCTTTGAGTGCAGCTTTATAACCTTCCAGGTGAGCTGAGTCAACAATGATTTTGGCAATTCTTATATACGGGCTATCATGTTGTGCAGAAGCCGGATTGCCCTGAAATAATGTAAGCATCAGAAATGTGGTGATCAAAAACAGGTAACGCGGATTACAAATGTTCATGGCTTGTATTTTCATTTGACAAATGTTTAATGTTTGTTCTAATCATATTCTTTGAGAGCGTAAACAATCCATAGGCTTTACCGCAAATATCAATGTTATTCGGTTGCATCCTGCCAAAAAACTGCATGGTCTTTTGTATTAAACTGTTCAGGGTTTACTATGAAGCAATGCTATTCCCAAAAAGATTTTATATAATAATCATCTAGGTGTAAGGGCTGAATTATATATTGAGTTTAATTTAGCGAAAACAATTATTACCAGATGAAGATGTATGCATCATTATATTTTTTCATGGCCTTGCTTTTTGTCCTGGTTAATGAAAATGCAGCGGCGCAAAAAAGTGCATCACTAAAAGGAAAGATCGTAAGCGCAGATGGTACTGCAGTTGAAGATGTTACTGTCCAATTAAAGAACCTGCATCGCTCAACGATAACAGGGAAATATGGCGAATTCAGTTTTTATCATTTACCTGCATTGAATGATACATTGGTTGTTTCTTCAGTGGATCTGAAAATTTTCAACCGGTATATAGTATTGCAACCGGGTGAGCAATTTGATGCAGGAATTATATCGCTTGACTACAACATCAAACAATTAGAAGATATTAAAGTATATACAGGTAAGAATAAGTTATATAAAACCGACAACTCCTCTTTTGCAACGAAAACATCCTTGCCGGTAAAGGAAACCCCGCAATCCATTTCAGTTATTACTCAGCAATTGATCAAAGACAAAATGAGCTGGAATGTAAAGGACATCATTAAAGATGTGGCTGGTGTTAACGATTATTCCGGTTTTGATGAATATACTATTCGCGGCTTCAGGGCAGAGAATGCAAGAGATATAAACGGGTTGCGCGGATACAATTCAACTTTTGCCAATTCAATGCTTGTAAACATTGACAGGATCGAAGTAATTAAAGGGCCGGCTGCCACTTTGTATGGCAACTGCGATCCCGGTGGCACGGTTAATCTTGTAACAAAAAGACCGTTGCTACAGCAGCAACAAGCAGTAAGTATTGCATACGGAAGCTGGGATCATTACCGCATGCAGGGAGATATAACCGGGCCCATCAATAAATCAAAAACCCTGCTTTACCGTTTTAATGCTGGTTATGATACGCACAATTCTTTTGTGAATGAATTTTATTTCAAGGGATACCAGTTTGCACCTTCTTTATCATATCAGCCTAATGATAAAATATCATTAAACATTGATTTTTCCTTTTCACATACAAACAGTATCGTTAATCGTGGACAGCCTGGCCTTGAAAACAATAATGATCTGCTGGCAACACCGATCAGCTTATCACTTACGCAACCCGGTGATTATTTACATGAAAAAGATCTTGCAACAGATGTTTTGTTTCAGTACAGGATCAGTCCACACATAACATTTAATTCCGGCTACCTGAACTACATTACAAACCAGGGTGTAGCTGAGCACGGATTTAAAGATTATATCACCAATGATTCAGTTGATCTTTATTACACTCAATGGCAATACCACACTGTTACCAATACTTTTTCAAATTACTTCAACTTCAACCTAAACACCGGCATGCTCAGGCATAACATTGTTGCCGGTTATGATTACATCAGCACTGATGTTGAATTAAACCAGCAAAGTTTTGAAAACACAGCTTTTGGTGAAGGCAATGGTGTGGCAACAACTTTCAGCCTCTTACATCCCCAATATTTACCTCCGCTAATTAAAAAATATACACCGGCTGATGATGAATCAATTGAACTTGAAGAGGAAGGTTATCACACGCACGGCTTGTATGTGCAGGAACAATTGAGTTATAAAAAATGGAGCTTATTGCTGGGCTTACGAAGCGACTTGTATGAAGATGACGAGGATGATGAACCATCATCTGATACTTCAACAGAGCTTGAGCAAAATATTTTGCTGCCGCGGCTTGGAATTGTTTTTAATGCTTCGAAGATATTTAGTGTGTATGCAACGTATAATAAAGGATTTGATCCTTTTGAAATGTCAACTACAAGGCAAACATTTAATGAGCCGTTCAAGCCTATTGTTAGTGAGTTATATGAGACAGGCATTAAAGCATCACTGTTTCGGAATAAAATGTTTGCGACACTTTCATTGTATTCGCTTATAGTTGAAAACGTAGCGGTAAATGCAAATGACCCGGACAACCCTGATCTGTATGTTCAACGCGGTAAACAACGCAGCAACGGTATAGAAACTGAACTGAACGGGAATCTAACCGATGCATTGAGTATACATTTTTCATATGCTTACAATAAAGCAATAATTCTACAAACCGATAATGCAGAAGATGTTGGAAAGATGATTGAAAATGCGCCGCTGCATTCATCGAATTCATGGATAAAATACAATTTCCAAAATAAAATATTGAAAGGCTTTGCAATTTCTGCCGGGCATATGCAACAGAGTAAACGAAACACGCTTGTGGCTGATTTTACTTTACCCGGTTTTTTTATTTTGGGTGCAGGTTTACAATATAGCTATAAAGCTTTTAGTATAGCTGCAAATGTTGAAAATATAACCAACAAAAAATACTGGTTAAGCGCTTATAATAATATAAGCAAGTGGCCTGGTGAGCCCCGTAATTTTATGATGACGATCGATTATAATTTCAAATAGCATTAATGGTGAGCTCATTTGCGATATTGATCATCACTTACTTTTTCCAGCCATTCAACCACTTTGCCATTTAGATTTTCCTGGATGGCAATGTGTGTCATAGCTGTGGTTGATGTGGCGCCATGCCAGTGTTTTTCATTTGCAGCGATCCAGACTATATCACCCGGATGAATTTCTTCAACAGCGCCGCCTTCCCGCTGAACCCAGCCGCAACCATACGTGATGATCAATGTTTGTCCCAACGGATGTGTGTGCCATGCAGTTCTTGCACCGGGTTCGAATGTAACGCTGGCTGATGCAGCACGTCTTGATTCATTTGGCTGAAATAACGGATCTATCCGAACAGTTCCGGTGAACCAGTCCTCAGGTCCTTTGCCTGAAGGCTGCGAGCCAATTCTTGTGATCTCCATATTTAACGCTTTTACCTTAAAGATATAACCTAAAAACTGCAGAAGAGATTTTTGCTGAAAAGAACAATATCATCCGGCTTTTGTTTATAGTATGGGTACAATGCTGTTCTGCAATAAAATTTATTCCCCGGAAAAATCATGGTTTTCCCGCTAATGTTCATAAAAACTAATTCTTTATGATACGAAGTGCCTTTATCGCGAAGTTATTTTCTGCGCCCCTGTTTTTGGGAGCGATGTTTCAAAGATCTCCTGATGGCAAACTAAAAATTATGATGAAAAGTGCCTGGGGATCTGATGATCCGACCAAAGCAGCCTTTCCATTCCTGCATGCACTCGCACTTACAGAGTCAGGTCACGAGGTGCAAATATTTTTATTGGGCGAGGCAGTTTCATTAATGCGCGATGCTGTAGCAAATGCCGTTGTACCGGTAGGATGGCCGCCTGTTTCGGAAGCCCTCGCAAAACTTGTTGAAAAGAAGATCCAGATCTATGCATGCGGAGCATGTTGCCGTGCCCGCGGAGTAACAGAAAGCGACCTGGCAAATAAGAATGCAAAATTTGGAAGCCCCGAAATTTTTGTAGGACTTGTTGAATGGTCTGACAAAATAATTACTGAATAAATAACCATGTTATTCAGGAAATGAAATGCCTGTGATTTCTTTGCACAAGTCTAAAAATTTCTCCTGCAACAAAACATCGTCGGCTTCGGGATTATGATATCTTTCTTTTTGATGGAAAAAATAACGTCCGCTTACTTTAGCTTCCTCATCGTTGCTTACCGCAAGCCATACTTGTGTTTCGCATCCTTTTTGCAAGTTGTCCGGCGCGCCACGGCCCCCCATTTTTGTAGGGACCCAACCGGGATCAACGGCATTGGCATAAACATCTTTCCACTTCCGTGCTGCTGCCATACAGAGCAATAACACATGCAACTTTGAATCAGAATAATTAATGTGGTTAACGTCCGGTTTAAATTTTTCTGCGTTTAAATGTCCGTGTAAATGCGTGCCTGAACTCAGGTAGATCAATCGCTTCGGTTTTTGAATAAGGCATGTAAGCAAATACGGCGCTAACGTATTGACAGCAAAAATTTCTTTTGACGAAGTTTGGTACACTCCTGCGTTATGAATCACCGCATCAAATATTCCTAATTCATTAACTGCCCGGGCAAGATTTTTAGTTTGTTCGATGTTTGACAGATTTCCTGTTACAACAGTATCAGCTTCCGGATTTTTTCGAATAGCCTCATGTCCCCGATCAGCGTTGCGTGCATGCAATACAACTTTATGGCCTTGTTCTATCAATGCTTTGGCCGACAGTTGCCCAAGTCCATCAGCTGATCCGGTGATAAATATTCTTGCCATTTCATCTGCTTTTCGATCTGTGGCTGTTTGTTAGGTGTCTGAAACTTTAAAGTGTCTGACACCGTACATTTTATTTTTTACTGATGCGGTAGATGTCACCATTATCAGTTATAGCATACAACATGTTGTTCAAATAAGTTACATCGCGAATACGGGTATTCTCACCAGGAAGTAATCTTTCTTCACCTACTACTTTATTGTTCTTAATTACAAGCCTGTCAAGATGCTGACCGCTCAAAGAGGCAATGAATAAATTATTTTTCCATTCCGGTATAGCATCGCCTTTATAAAAACAAATACCGCTTGGCGATATTACAGGATCCCAATAATAAACAGGTTGTTCCATCCCTGCCTTTTGCTGGATGCCTTCACCAACTTCGTCACCGCTATATTCCCTGCCATAAGTTATAATGGGCCAGCCATAATTTTTGCCGGCACGGATAATATTGATTTCATCGCCGCCACGGGGACCAAATTCTGACTCCCATAATTCACCTGTTGCCGGGTTTATATCAAGGCCTTCCGGGTTGCGATGTCCGTAAGAAAATATTTCAGGTTTTGCGTCTTGTTTATTTATAAACGGATTTCCTGCTGCAGGTTTTCCGTCTTTTGTAATCCTTATTATTTTCCCCAGGAGTGAATTTAATTGTTGTGCCTGCACCCTGCTTTCAGGATTAAATTTTTCACCAATGCTTACAAAAAGATTCCCATATTTATCAAACACCAATCGCGAACCATACTGTAAGGTGCTGCTTGTGGAAGGTGCAGCACGAAATATTACCGTTACATTTTCAACCTTGCCTGCAGCTTCATTCAACTTTGCTTTAGCAACTGCTGTTACATTATCTCCCTGGTATTTTTCTGAATAACTCCAATACATTATTTTGTTGCTGGCAAAATCCGGATCGAAAGCTACGTCGAGCAAGCCCCCTTGCCCCGCATAAACCACGTCAGGCAAACCTGTGATTTTTTTTGCCAGTTTACCGTTTGCATCATGAATTTCCATGTATCCTGATTTAATGGTAACCATCAACCTTCCATCAGGCATGGCTACAATAGCGAAAGGAGCACCAAGTTTGTTCGCTATTTTTTCCACGCTATAGGCCGTGGTTGTTTTTACGCCGCCAATTCTTGTTTGGCCGGCGAATGCAGATTTGTAATCACTGTTTGGAGATTTTGTTTCAACCGGTGGTAAACCAGTCGTATCTGTATTGTTGTTTTCGACAGGATGCGTATTGTTATTCGCACAACCTGTTGAATACGTAAGCATCAAAATAACTGATGATAAAAAAGCATTTTTTAGCTGCATAAAAAATTATTAAATAAAAACTACTGAGATAGTTATACTGCGAATTTCATGCGACAATTTAAAATGATGAAAGCTAACATGAACAAAAAGATGTTGTGCTATACAAAAACTTTCAATTAATCCTTTTCAATCAACAGCCTGGTATTAAAAAGAATAAGTTGCTGAAGCATTCCAAACAAAATCTTCACTATCAATGTTTGTTTTAATTGCTTTATTGATAACAGATGATATAGAAAGCGGAAAATCATACTTACCTGAAGTGAATGCTGATGTACAATAAAAACCATCATCATGGTCTATTTTCAAATAATAAAACTGAGGTATCGCTTTCAGATAAAACCTGCTGCTTAATTTAATATTGGAAAAATTTGCATTGAGCGTAAAGAAATGAGTGAGGTTGGTCGTACCACTATCAAGCCCGTGCGGCAATAAACCGGTGATATTTATCTGTACCTTGGTGATACAATTTCATCACTGAAAATAAAGGAGGATATTATGCCGGAAATGAAAACTGTTCATGGAACTGAAAACCATAATGTGGTTTCACAGGAAGAATGGCTTGCAGCACGGGTAAACCTGCTGAAAGCTGAAAAAGAATTGACAAGGCTCAGCGACGCTGTAGCCCGTAAGCGGCAGGAATTGCCATGGGTAAGAATTAGCAAGGAATACCAGTTTGATACAGATGAAGGAAAGGCTTCTCTTGCAGAGCTCTTCAAGGGGCGTTCACAGCTTCTTATCTACCATTTTATGTTTGGGCCTGGGTACGAAGCAGGCTGCCCGCATTGTACTAATATTGCCGATGGCTTCAATGGGTTTTGGATCCATTTGGCTAATCATGATGTGATGTTATGGGCAGTGTCCCATGCACCGCTTCAGAAACTACAGGCATACAAAAAGAGAATGGGATGGACATTTCCCTGGGCATCATCCTATGACAGCGACTTCAACTTTGATTTTAATGTTTCTTTTACCAAAGAGCAGCAACGTACAGGAAACGTCGAATACAATTATCAGAAGGGTAATGTAAGCTCAGAACAAAATAGTATTGATCCAAATGATACGGCATCCGAATTCGGAAAGGAGATCGCAGCCAGTGCAGGCACAGACTGGGCAACCTTTACCGAGGAAGCACCTGGCATGAGTGCCTTCGCAATAAAGGACGGAATAGTGTATCATACCTATTCAGCTTATGCACGTGGGCTTGATGGTCTTTGGGGAATTTACCAGTGGCTTGACAGGGCCCCGCTTGGCCGCAACGAAAGCGGGTTTTGGATGCACCGGCACGATGAATATGATCTCACATCGGCGCCTAACGGCAGTACAGGTAATTGTTGTTCCTGAACAAACCAATACAATTAAAATGTTGATGGAGCATAAACTTCAACATACAAATCTTGATAACGAAGTTGCCAGGCAGCCGGCCGGCTTTATTATGGTATGTGTTGTTGCTTTTATTGCCGGTGTGTTAGCCACTGTCTACTTTGTTCGCTCGATGGGTTATGAAATGTCAATGCCCGGTGGTTGGAAAATGTCGATGATGTGGATGCCAATGCCCGGTCAAACATGGTTTTTATCAGCACTGAGTTTTTTGTTTATGTGGCTTGCCATGATGGTGGCAATGATGATGCCGTCTGCATTACCGATGTTTATTAAAACAGGAAGGCAGTGGCGTTCTCTTTGTTATATGGCATTGGGATATTTCATCATTTGGCTTACAGCAGGTGTTGCTGTATATTTCCTTGGAACAAAGTTTAATGATGCAGCAATGCGTTCAGAAGTTTTAAGCCGGGCAGTTCCCCTGCTTTCAGGAGCAACATTGATCGTAGCAGGTAGTGTTCAATTCACAAAATGGAAGATGAAACACTTAGTGCGTTGCCGCTCACTATTTGGTTGTGCTGCTTCATGCCCACATGATGAAATAAGTTTCCGGCTTGGCTGCAAACAAGGTGTTGCGTGTTGCACCTGTTGTTCTGCATTGATGACAACTCAACTTGTTCTTGGCATCATGAACCCGGTTGCAATGATAGTGATTGCGATTCTAATCGCAGCAGAAAAACTTCTTCCACGACCAGCAGTCACTGCCCGTTTCTCAGGCATTATAGCGATTGCAACAGGCATTCAAATAATCATACAATGGGCAACAGTTCAGTAGCGTAAAACAGAGATCAGGTTAATACTAGACATTTTACTTATAACCCCGTTGTTCTTTCCAGCATTTCAGGGTAACGATCACCCAATATTTTTATTTGTGCAGAAGCATCTTCCATTTCCTGCAATTCTTCTTTGGTGAATTGGATATTTGCAGCACCAATATTTTCTTCCAACCGATGCAATTTCGTTGTCCCGGGAATTGGCACGATCCATGGCTTTTGTGCGAGTACCCAAGCCAATGCAATTTGTGCAGTGGTTGCATTTTTTCTTTCGGCAAAACGATTGATCAAATCAAGAAGCGCGGTATTTGCCTTCAGCGCTTCTTCGGTAAATCTTGGTAACCTGTTGCGAAGATCACCTTCTTCAAATTTTGTATTTGCATCGATCTTACCGGTTAAAAATCCTTTGCCTAAGGGACTGAAAGCAACCAAACCAATTCCTAATTCTTCAATAGTTGGAATGATCTCTTTTTCATGCTGCCTTGTCCATAAAGAATATTCGCTTTGTAATGCACTTACAGGTTGTACTGCATGTGCACGGCGAATGGTGTTTGCACCTGCTTCTGAAAGACCGAAATATTTTACTTTACCTTCTTTGATCAGATCTTTCACTGTTCCCGCAACATCTTCAATAGGTACATTGGGATCAACGCGATGTTGATACAACAAATCAATCACATCAACCTTCAATCTTTTCAGTGAACCTTCAACAGCATTCTTAATATTTTCAGGACGACTGTTTACTCCGGTCGACTTTCCATTCTCATATTGAAAGCCAAACTTAGTAGCTATCACTACTTCATTGCGAAGAGGCGCTAAAGCTTCTCCAACAATTTCTTCATTGGTGTAAGGGCCATATACTTCAGCAGTATCAAAAAAATTCACACCCATTTCCACTGCTTTTCGTAAAAGGTTTATAGAATCTTCTTTCGGTGGAAATGGTGCATAAGAGAAGCTCATTCCCATACAGCCAAGACCAATGGATGATACTTCGAGTCCATTGTTTCCAAGTTTGCGTTCTTGCATTTGTGTTTTCATAATTCATGCTTTAAATAATACTGCAAAATTATGCAGCCTTTAAAGCCGCAAACAAACAAAAAGCAAATAATGAATTACGAAAATCAAACAAAAGATCTTTGGTTTGGCGGCGGCCAACAAAGGCAACGATCTCTGTCTTCGGGGATGTTGTTTGAATGACCTGTTTTCCCTTGCTTTGTCAATGCTCAACTTCAATCGATGAAAGTATTATTAATAATTAATTAGTATTGATATCTATGGAAACGGCGTTACTATTTTTCCTGCAGTAATTTACCAGGCAAAAAACATCACATGAGATTTACAAAATTAGTTCCCAACGTTTTTTACGAAAACATACAGGATGGGCTCGATCTTTTTATTGACTGTTTAGAATTTAATCTCGGCTACGATGATCTTGATTCTGAAAATCCATGCTGCGTAGTTAAAAAAGATTTATTATCAGTATTTCTTTTTCAAAGTAAAGAGTATGCGGATAAAGACCGGCCGGAAATGAGGCTTCACACTGATAATATTCAGGAAGTGTATGCAAAAATTTCCGGTACGCATCCACAATTTCTACATCCTGACTTAAATGAAATAACACTTCGTCCATGGGGGGCTAAGGAATTTGCATTAAGAGACAGTACAAATGTTTGTGTGATAATTCAGCAATGGGAATAACTCTTCGCCTTTATTCGTTGATAGGATCAATAAAGGCGGAAATTTTCATAACAATTCTGTTTTACGAACCTGGCGCCGTCGATAGCGTATATGAACCAACTATCATTTATTGTAATTGATGAATGCGCGGGGCTATTAAATTAGTTCAAGAAAAGCTTTACCATGAAATATTTTCTTATCCTTCTTATATCCTGTATGTTTTGTAAGGGTGCTTGTTTGCAAACAACAATGCCCACACAGATCCTGGAAAAGAAAGACGTGGAAAATGCATATCCACGTTGGTCGAAGGATGGTAAACATATATTGTTTCAAAATAACGAATCAGGAAAATGGCAGATATATATCATGGATGAAAATGGAAAGAATATCCGGCAGATCACCAGGGATTCATCGAATAATAATTTTATTGACTGGTCGCCTGATAACAAAAAGATTGCCTTTGTCTCAGACCGCACCGGTAATGAAGAAATATTTGTTATGGATGTAAATGGTGAACACCAAAAGCAACTGACATTCACGCACGCAAGAAATATTCATCCGTACTGGTCACCAAAAGGTGATAAGATTTTTTTTAATTCCACGCGTGACAATGCAAACGCTTTTGAAATTTATGTAATGAATGCGGATGGAAGCAACATAAAAAGAATTTCACATTCTGCTGATGATGAAACCTGCGCAAGGCTTTCACCTTCCGGCACTCAACTGGTGTATTTGAAGAACAACGAACACGGGTTGGATGATGTGTTCGTAATGGATCTAAAAGATTCAACGGAACAAAATATTACTAATACACCTACCACAGACGGCTGGCCGTGCTGGTTTCCGGAAGGCAATAAAATTCTTTATTCGGCAAGGGAAGATGGGCGGTATAAACTTTTTATTTATGATCTCCGGAGTAAAACAAACATACGGCTAACAGATCCGCCATCACCTTCATATGATGCCCGTGCCTGCATTTCCGCTGATGGAAAAAAAATTGTTTTCAACCGGCAAACAGATGGAGCAAAAAACACTATTGGTATTTATGTGCTGCATTTGACTTAAACTAAGCACTTTTATAAACGCTGCAGTGCAATGCCTTTTGTGATGAATATATCCTTACTGCCAGCCGCCACCCAATGCGCGGTAAAGATCAACAACCGCCTGTAGTTGTTGCAACTTATCATTTACTCCACTTAATTGTGCTAACAATAAAGATTGTTCAGAAGTTAATACATCCGTATAGTTTGTAGCTGAACTGTATTGCAATAATTCTTTATTGTAATCAACTGCCTTTTCAAGAGCAGCAACCTGGTATGTTCTGCTTGCCTGTTTTTCCAGCGACGTTTGATAAGCATACAAAGCATTGGATACTTCTTCGCCAGCATTCAATAAGGATTGCTGGTAGGCATAGAATGCATCCTGTTGCTGCGCTTTTGCGATGTTTAAGCGCGCTTTATTTTGTCCTTTGTTGAAGATGGGTTGTGTGATGCCCGCAACAATGTTATAAAATATCGATGTAGTAAACAGGTCCTGTATCTTTAAACTGGAAAAACCTCCCTGCGCTGTCAGTGTGAATTGAGGATAAAAATAAGTGCGTGCTACGTTGGTGTTTTCAAAAGCTGATCTGAAAGCAAGTTCTGCCTGTTGCACATCGGGCCTGTTTTTTAACAGGAGAGAAGATACACCTGTTAGCAGATCCTGGTAGGGCACTTGTTGAGATAAAGAAGTGCGTTTCACGCGACCAGGCGTTCTGCCTAGTAAAGTACTCAATGCATTTTCCGTTTCGCGTATATTTTTTTTCAGGTCAGGGATCAGTACTTCAGCAGCATAGCGATTGGCCTCGCTTTGTACCACAGCAGCCCCCGTCACCACTGCACTTTCTTTTAGAAGCTTCATCGTTTCAACATCATCTATCCTGTTCTTTAATGTTTGCTCTGTTATTGCCAGTTGCTGATCCAATGAAAGCAATTGATAATAATAATTAGCGATGTTGGCAACCAATTGAGTTTGCACTGCACGTTTTGCAGCATCGCTTTGCAACCAGTCTGCATACGCTGCTCTTTTTGCACTTGATAATTTTCCCCACACATCCGCTTCCCAACTTGTGCTCAGGCCAAGTTGATAAATTGTAGTGGTAAGCGGGAAAGTACCCACGAAGTCAGGTGGAAGATTTTGCGCAGATAAAGATTGTTTACTGTGTGATATATTTCCATTTGCATCAAGGCTTGGCCAGTATGCGGCCTTGCTTTGCCTGAAACTTGCATACGCTGCATTAATACGTTCCATGGCTCTTTTCAGGTCTAAATTTTCACGAATACCTTCCGTGATCAGGTTTTGTAAAACCGTATCTGTAAACAATTGTGTATAGCTGATGTTGGCGATAGATAAAGTATCGGCAACCATCGATGAATCACTTACGCCGGGATCATTTGCTACTGTATCCCTGTAAAGCGGCCCCTGCACTGCCATACCCGGCTGCTGGTATTTTTGAGTAACACAGGATGCCAATATTAATACCGATGCAAAAATTATATATCGCTTCTTAAAATATTTTTTAGTCATGTTTAATTGAATCAACTGGTTTTGATAAACTATGATAATGTTGCTGCGGAATCATCATCCATTGATGGTGGAACGGGCGGTGGTTTACTGCTAACACGTTCCTGCAATGACTGGAAAATGATGAATAAAACAGGTATAACAAATATCCCGAAGACAGTACCGATCAACATGCCACCCACTGCACCCGTACCAATGGAACGGTTACCTGCCCCACCGGCGCCACTCGATACCATCAGCGGCATTATACCAAAAACAAAAGCAAAAGACGTCATTAAAATAGGGCGTAAGCGGGCAACTGCTCCGTTAATAGCAGCCTGTACAATGGTTTGCCCTTCTCTCCGCCGGGCCGCTGCGAATTCCACGATCAGGATGCCGTTTTTCGCGAGCAGGCCGACCAGCATGATCAGCGTTATCTGGAGATAGATATTATTCTGCACCCCAAACAAATTGGCAAATATAAAAGCACCTGCAAGCCCCATCGGTAATGATAACAATACTGCAAAAGGCAGGATATAACTTTCGTATTGGGCACTTAACAGGAAGTACACAAACACCAAACACAAAATGAAAATGTAAAGCGTTTGGCTGCCGCTGGAGATCTCTTCACGCGTCAACCCGGAAAACTCATAACCATATCCTACCGGTAATGTTTGAGCCGCCACCTGCTGGATCGCTTTAATGGCATCACCCGAACTATACCCTTTTTTTGGTGCACCCGATATCGATATGGCAGTGAACATATTAAAGCGGTTGATAAATTCAGGCCCGTATACTCTTTTCAGCGTAACGAACTCTGATATCGGCGCCATCACGTTATTATTCGTGCGTACGTAAATATTACCGAGGCTTTCAGCCGAACCCCGGTAAACAGCATCGGCTTGTATCATTACACGATATTGTTTACCGAAGGCGTTAAAATTGGAGGCATATAATCCACCATAATAGCCCTGTAATGTGCCCAGCACTGCTGCCGGCGAAACATTTGCTTCCTTACATTTCGGCACATTCAGGTCAACCTGGTATTGGGGGAAATTGGTATTGAAAAAACTGGTGGCATATTGTATTTCCGGGCGTTGGCTTAAGGCCGCAAGCATTTTATTTTTTACTGCCACAAATTTTTCTATATCGCCGCCGGTCCTGTCCTGTAACTGGAACTCAAAACCGCTTGTGAAACCAAAACCTTCAAGTGTCGGCGGCGCAAGGAAAAAAATGTTTGCACCTTTAATCCCTCTTGTTTGCTGGAATAATTTATTGATCACTGCATCAACGGAATGATCGCTGCCTTTTCGCTCATTCCATGGTTTTAAACTCATAAAGAATGCTGCATACGATCCGCCATTGCCGCTCAAAAGCCCGAAACCACCTACCTGTGTAACGGATGCAACTTCAGGCATGCTGCTACAAATTTTGGCAACCTGGTCAGAGATGACAGATGTGCGTTCAAGTGAAGAGGCCGGGGGCAATGAAATATCTGCCATTATGAATTTCTGGTCTTCATCAGGCACAAAACCTCCCGGTGTTGTTTTCATTAAGTAGACCAATACGCCTGCAAATACTGCAATGCCTGTTAGGGCTATCCATTTCCTCTTCAAAAGAAAACTTACAGAGCGTTTGTATTTGCCCGTCATGGCACTAAAGCCGGAGTTGAATGCCGCATAAAAACGTTCCATAAATCCCTTGCGCAATTTATTATCGTGATGAGGTTTCAGGAACAATGCACAAAGTGCAGGACTTAGTGTTAAGGCATTTACTGCGGAGATGATGATTGATACCGCCAGCGTTAATCCGAACTGTTTATAAAATACGCCCGTAGAGCCCGTAACAAATGTAACCGGCAGAAACACTGCTGCCATTACCAGTGTGATAGATATCACTGCACCGCTTATTTCGCTCATAGCTTCCAGCGTTGCTTTTCTTGCCGAGCTTTCTCCATGATCCAGCTTTGCATGCACGGCTTCCACTACCACAATTGCATCATCCACCACAATACCAATCGCCAATACCAATGCGAACAGTGTAAGCAGGTTAATGGTAAAACCAAACAGCTGTAAAAAGAAAAAAGTTCCAACAATAGCCACGGGCACGGCAATGGCCGGTATTAATGTAGAACGAAAATCCTGTAAGAAAACAAATACAACAATAAATACCAGTACGAATGCCTCGATCAAAGTGGTGATCACTTTTTCAATGGAAACATTAAGAAAATCATTGGCAGAAAAGATCATTGTTTTTGTAACACCGGGCGGAAAACTTTTGGAAGCTTCATCCAGGGTGCGATCAATTTCCCCGATCATCTCATGCGCATTAGAGCCTGCGGACTGGAAGATACCTAAAACAATAGAAGGCTTTCCATCAGTAAGTGAAGTAACATTATACGTTATAGAACCCAGTTCAATACGGGCAACATCTTTCAGCCTGAGTAACTGCCCGTTTTCTGCAGAACGGATAACAATGTTCTCGTACTCCTGTGGCTTTTCAAGCCGGCCTTTATATTTAAGCACATATTCAAAAGACTGGTTGCTGTTCTCGCCGATCTTTCCCGGTGCTGCTTCTATATTTTGTTCGGCAAGTGCGTTATTAATATCGTCGGGTACCAAACCATAGGTGGCCATTACATCGGGCTTAAGCCATATACGCATTGAATAATCCCCCGTGCCCCATGCCTGTGCTTCACCCACGCCATTTACTCTTTTTATCATGGGCACGAGGTTGATGTTGGCATAGTTCTGCAAAAATTCCGCGTCATATGATTTGTTACTGCTGCTCAATGCAAATACCATCACCATGCTGCTTTGCTGTTTGCTGGTGGTAACCCCTGCACGCGTAACTTCAGCCGGCAACAAAGGCACTGCTCTTGACACCCGGTTCTGTACATTCACCGCCGCCAGGTCTGGATTTGTACCCTGCTTAAAAAGAATAGTTATTGAGGCAGAGCCATCATTACTGGCGGAGGAAGTCATATAGGTCATATTTTCCACGCCATTGATCTGCTCTTCCAGCGGTACAATTACACTTTTCATCACCACATCTGCATTGGCACCCTGGTAAAATGCAGAAACACGCACCGTAGGCGGTGCGATCTCAGGATATAAAGTAATGGGCAGCGCATAAATGCTGATGATCCCCAGGATCACAAGAATTACTGAGATCACTGTTGATAAAACAGGTCTTTGTATAAATGTTTTTAGCATAATCAGATTGAATTAATTACTTCAGGTTGTCATACACTTTATTTTCAGGAAGCAGATCAGGCTTAATAGCAGTGCTATCCTGCAAAGCGCCGGTGCTTTCATAAATAACCCTATCGCCGGCTTTTAAACCATTGGTCACAACAAAATACTGACCAGCCGGCGTATCCATTATTTCGATTTCGTTGCTGATAACTTTATTGCTGTCATTTACCATGTATACAAAGCGTTTGCCCTGTACTTCATATGTTGATCTTTGCGGAACAACGACGGCATCTTTTACCGTAACCGGTATTTCAAGTGTTGCACTTCCACCGCTACGTAACAGGCCTACGGGGTTAGGAAAAGTTGCGCGGAAACTTGCTGAGCCTGTTTCTGTGTTGATCAGACCGGCAATGGTTTCAACATAACCTTTTTCAGGATATTCGCTGCCATCTGCCAGTATCAATGTAACAGGTGGTAATTGTTTAAGTTTTGCTTCCAAAGTATTACCCTGGTACTCTCTTGAAAAATTAAGCAGTTGCTTTTCATTCAGTGAAAAGTATGCATATATTTTGCTGATATTTGAAACCGTAGTAAGCGGCATAGTTGTGTTACTGTTGACCAGGCTCCCCAACTTGTATGGAATGGTACCTATTACGCCATCAACGGGGCTTGTAACATTAGTATATCCCAGATTGGTTTTTGCATTGGCGAGATTGGCCTTTGCCTGCGCGAGTGCCGCCTTGCGGGCCTGCAATGTGTATTCAGCTGATTCCAGTTCATATTTGCTGATGATACCTTTTTCAACCAGTGGTTTTGTTTTTTTAACCTGCAGTTCAGCTGCACTTACATCTGCTTCAGCACTGCTGATAGCTGCAGTTGCATTTACAACATCCTGCTGGTATTGCGGTGCACTGATGCGAAAAAGCAATTGGCCTTTTTTTACAACTGCACCTTCATCAACATACATCTGTTCAATGTAGCCATCGATCTTAGGGCGTATCTCAATGTTTTGTTCGCCCTGTAGCGTTGCAGGATAATCGGTTTTTAAAGTAGCTGTTTGTGATACTACCTTGAATACGGGATAGGTTGGTGTTACTGACGGGCCTCCAAAGTTCGTACTGTTACTGTCTTGCCTGTTGGCACAGGAAAAAAGAGCCAGGCACATTATAACTGCAACAGGCCATGTGAGCGCCTTTCTTTTCAAAAAGTTTGTGTTGGTTAGTTTGATCATCATATTTTTTTCTATTCTGTTTATATATCTGTTTAACAATTTGTCAAAAAAATGCAGGTAAAGAATTTTATCTCATCAACACCTCAACAATAAGTTTCTTTCTTTCGTGTATTAAACGGTCATACTGTTCATTTGAAAGGCAGAATAATGATGCATGTAAAGGCCGCATCAACAGCGGATGCGATGTTAACGCAAATAAATTCATCAAGAACTGCACGGGTCGCATCTGTTTAATTGTTCCGGCCTTCATTTCCTTATCAATCTCTTTTAAAAAGGCCCTGATATGCGGGGCAGCCTTTTCTTTTAATTTATATACATCTGTATTGTTGGAAAGCATTTCCGTTATAAGAAATGTTTCGCGGTAAGGATAGGCCATTGTTTCTTCAAGAAAGAGATGCACCATTTTTTCAATTTTTTCTTTGAACGGCAACTCCGACTCCATCAAATCGTGCAACTTATCATTCAGTGCAGTTGCTGCCTCATAAAACACCTGCTTCATCAATTCATCCCTTGACCTGTAGTAATAATGAAGAGAAGTGCGGCTGATCCCTGCCGCGTCCGCTATATCCTGGGTAGTTGCATGCAATCTACCTTCAGCAAAAAAAATTCGTTTTGCGGTGTCTTTGATCAGCTTTTCGGTGCCGGTATCCCTTGCTCCCATTTGTTTGACAAAACTGTCAAACATTTTTGAAATAAAAAATTTTTTCTGAAAAATTTACATGACCGGCAGGAATTGATGTTTGAGGTTGATCGTCAGTGATATTTACAAGTATTGCTGCTGGTATAGCTGGGATAAAAGACTTAACATCAACATTAATACCTTTACGTATTATGACCAGGTATTTTCTTACAGCAGTTTTATTGATTGTTTATCTGATGAGCAATGGCCAGGACATTCCTGTGCATGCAGGATATACAATTTTAGCTCAGGAGGAAGGAGACCTGACCAAAGATAGCATTGCAGAAAAAGTGATCGTATTTAACACAGATGACAGCACAGATTTTGGAACAATAAGAGAGATCGATATTTATAAAAAGTCTGACAACAAATGGTCTTTGTTAGCAAGTTCCAAAAATGCAATAGGCAGGAGTGAGGACGGAGGAATGATGGGCGACCCATTTGAAAGTATTGAAATAAAAGACGGGATATTGATCATTAAGCAATCGGGCGGCAGCTGCTGGAAATGGTTTAAAACAGATAAATACAGGTTTCAGAATAATGCGTTTGAATTAATAGGATATACAAATATTTATGGTAAGGCTTGTGAATATTTTGAAAATGTGGATTTTAATTTAAGTACAGGCGAGATAATTTATAATAAAGACTATGAATACTGTGATCAGGAAGGTCAGAAGGCTGGTAAGGATGAAAGTGAAACATTCTATAAAAAAGGATTAAAAATAAATTTGACCAACAGGACATCGAATGAAATAAAAATTGTGACACCTAAATATAAAAGTGAGATATATTTATAAGCGTGCTTATTAGCTGTATCAATATTTTATTATCGTCAATATGGAGAAGACATGAAAATGATCTGGTCATTGCTTTGGAGAAGCATATAAGACTAATCGCATCAGGTCTGCTTTTGGATTATCTCTCATTGCGGCTGAAGATTGAAGTAGATTACCTATGTCTACAGAAGGGAAAATGTTTCTTAGTGCCTCCACATATTTTGAAGACGTCATATTATCTAAGTCATTATAAAAATTTAAAGCGAGAAAACTATACCCGGTTTTCGTATCATAAGGCAATGCAAGCTGGAGACAAGCCCATTGACTGATATCACCCAATTTGATCCGCTCTTTATGAACAAGCCTGAAAGTGTCAAGTTCCATTTTCATGTATTGTCCGAATTTATCAGGCTTCGGCTGCATGAAGTCGACCACTACATATTTATATGGAAAGCCATTTATAGTACTGCTATCAGCCAGTGCTAAACCTGTATAAATTTCTTCTTTGACAGTTTTGCAAAGCGCTGTGTTTTTTGAGTGGTAGTCTGCAAAAAAATTAACATCTTTCCCGGGAAATGTTTTCCTGAACGCGCTGTCGAATGTATAAGGCGTTTCAAATATGTTTTTATAACGATTAACGATCGTTATGCTCACATAGTCATATTCAGTACTGCTTCCACTCGGGCTAAGTACTTTATACAAATACCAACCTGATATTGCACCTTTGTTCACACGTTCCTTCTGAACCTTAGCATCCACATTTTCCATCGCACTTTGAAGTTCGGACTCCTTGCCCGGCAAAATCTTGTAATAAGTAACACAATAAAAAGTTTGTTGTTGCGCAGAAGTGATATACGGGCAGATCATGCATGCCAGTAACAAACTTCCAATAATGAAATTTACATTCGCGAAATACCTGGACAGAGCAAACTGTTTATTTAGTTTGCTAATTATTATAAGAATGATTTTTTTTCCCATGTCAATCACATTTCTCCCAAGGTAAACACTTGCACAAATAGAAAAATTTTTTTCGACGAACAAGAGAAAAAGCATGACCAATTAAATATTCTTACCTGATTCTGTAACGACAAACAATAAGGGCGTATGGTGTTTGCCAAGGCTTGGGTTTTATATTTCGTCCCTACGCGACTTTATTGAAAATGCAAATGATTTTCTGCTACCGATATATTGTCCCTGACGGGAACGTTACAAAAACTCGTGCATGAGATTCAAACATTCTTAAATTTTAAAGGGTTTAGCTGAATTTGTTTTTGAAAAATTTGTTGAAATGAACCATTCCTGTATAGCGGTATGATGATGATACATGATTTAGACATTTCTGTTTCTTTCCAATTAAAAGTTCCTGAATTTTAACGGAATTAATTGTCTATGCTTTTAATGAAGATATTAAAATGCATTTTTTCTTTGTCGCGAAATTGACGTAATAGATGAATTAATATGCTTGTCCCTATCGGGACAAGATATTGGTAACAACCAGAATGAGCAGAAACAATTGAGTCCCGTAGGGACGGGATAAAAAGAAATTGAATTAAACGTTCCTGAATTTTAACGGGCTTAGTTCCGTATGTTTCTTGAAGAAATTATTAAAATGTGTCACCTCATTAAAACCTAACGCATACGCAATTTCAGACACATTCCATGCACTGTGTTTCAAAAGAATTTTTGCTTCGCGTAAAACACGTTCGGCAATAAGCTGTGTTGTTGTTTTATCTGTTGCTTCTTTTATGGCCCTGTTCAAATGGTTCACATGAACATTTAATTGTTTTGCATAATCAGAAGCGGAACGAAGTTTTAATGCCTGGTGTGTATCATCGATCGGGAACTGCCGTTCAAGCAACTCTAGAAAAAATGCCGAGATGCGATGAGAGGCATTTGTATGCTGGCTCTCAATTTTTTCAGTAGGCTGCGATTTCATTGCGAAATGGATCAACTCAAAAACAAGTGAGCGCAACACATCATATTTATGTATATAATCTGAGTTGATCTCTTCAAACATGCGCTCATATATAGCCGTTACTGTTTTTACCTGTTCATTCATTAATTCAAATACATGCGTTCCTCCCGGTTGAAAAACAGAGTACTGATTTAAGTTTCCATATTGATGAAAAAAAGCCGGTGTAAATACGCAAAAAAGCCCGCTTCTTATCTTGTCGGTATGTTCCCATTTATAAGGTATTTGCGGATTGGAAAATGATAATGCCTGTTTTTTTACTTCAACAACTTCATCAGCATAATGCACCCTGCTGTTACCGATCGCCAGCATGATCTTATAATAATCCCGGCGGCTGTATGGAACAGGTTTGGCATTCTTACCCACAAAAGGATCAAGTTTAAACACATTGAAATGCCCGATATCACTGCGGATATTTTCGGGCATCCAATTAAATTTTCTTTTATAAAATTCTTCTATCGTTTCAACCTTGCTCATTTTTCTTACTTACTAATTTCAAACAAATAAAACTTCAGTGAATGCTTCCTGGAATGATTACAACTGTTGTGTTACTGTTTTTACATTTTGCAAAGCACTCCCGTTCCTTATTTCATCTGTTGGTGTTTTTAACAGCATGTCACCCGGGTTTAAATTTCCATAAACCTCTATTAAACCATTGTCTTCCCTGCCTGTTTTTACATTTATCCATTCTGCTTTACTGTTCACCACACGAATAACAAAAACACTTTCTGTTGAATTTACAACGGCTGTTTTAGGTACTACAAAACTGCTGTCGTTGGCGGGTAGGGGAAGATTCACTTCGGCTACCATACCGGGTAATAATTTTTTATCATTGTTTGCAACATCCATTTCCACGCGTTGCGAACGCAACCTGCTGTCGATAGCGCCAGCCATGCGTTTTACCTGAGCTTTAAATTCTTCGTTGGCCAAAGCTCTTACTGTAAAGCTTACATTATTGTTAGTATTGAGATAAGAAGTATACGCTTCAGGCACAGAGATAACCAGCCGCAATTTTTTCTGTTCCTGTAACGTAAACAAAGGAACTTCAGAACCTTTTCCGGAAGGACCCACATATGCACCCGGGTTTACATTGCGCGCACTTATAACGCCATTAAATGGTGCACGTATCTGGAGATAACCCTGCATTTCAGCCACCTGTTTATATGCTGCTTTTGCAGCGTCAAGTTGTGCGAGATCAGAATTTTTACGGGCTGCAGCCTGTTCCAGGTCGTTGGGAGAAATGGTGCCCGGTGTTTGACTTGTTTCATACAAACGGTCATAGTTGGCTTTGCTTGCCACATAGATCGCTTCACGAGATTTGATATTAGATTCTGCGGCGGCTAATTGGGAACCAAGTTCAGGCGCTTCCATAGTAACCAGCAACTGGCCTTGCGTTACTTCCGAGCCAACATCAACATATACATTTTTTACAAAGCTGTTTTCTTTCGCATAAAGATCAACCTGCTGATACGCTATTAATTCTCCAGGTATTTGTAGTGATGAAGAAAGGCGGCCTTTCTGCAACGAAAAAACTTCTGTTGAATGTATTATTGCAACAGTATCTTTTGTTTCTGTTTTTTGTTTCTCCTCTGAATGACAACTGCATAACAAAACTGTTAGCAAAAAACTATTTAATGCAATTATTTTAAAAGATGATCTTTTATATAAATACCATTTCATCGATACATTTTTGAATTGATTAAATAATATTTTCTTCATAACAATTAAATAAACCAATTAAGCTTTATGATGTAATCCAGGTATATAATGTGCGCTTTCTTCATCTTCAGGATCAAGAGAAACTGATTTAGTTGATGTGTTTCCCAGCACCCATGAAAACACCAGCGGCAACACGAGCAATGCTGCAAAAGTTGATGCGATCAAACCGCCTATAACAGCACGTCCCAAAGGCGCAGCCTGGTCGCCGCCTTCGCCTAAACCAGATGCCATTGGTACCATCCCCGCCACCATTGCGAGTGTGGTCATCAAAATAGGCCGCAAACGCAGTGCTGCCGATTCTTTTGCACTGAGTAAAGCATTCCCGTTATGCCGGCGTAAATGTTCTGCATTGGTAATTAATAAAACTGAATTCGCAATAGATACACCAACGGACATGATCATGCCCATATACGATTGCAGGTTGAGTGTAGAGCCGGTAAGCATCAGCATGATCAACGAACCGAGGAGAACGGCGGGTATAGTTGATAATACAACCAACGATACTTTGAATGATTGAAAGTTTGCAGCCAGCATTAAGAAGATCACCACAATTGCGGTTAATAATCCTGTTTGCAGGCTGCTTAAAGTATCAGATAATATTTCACTCAGGCCTCTTGTTTCAATCGTTAATCCACGCGGCAGCGTACCTAATGATTGGATTGCTGCTTTTACATCATCTGTTGCAGAACCGAGATCTTTTTTATTCAGGTTAGCTGTTACAGATAAAAAAGGTATAGCACCCATGTTATCGTTCTCGCCATAAGTGGTATCCTGCTTAACATCAGCCACGTCGCCCAATACCGGCCGTGCCTGGTTTCTCGACACCGGTATTTCTTTAATATCATTAATGCTGGTCATTTTATTTTCGGGTATCTCAACCTGCACATTATAGCTTATGTTACTCCGGGGATCTATCCACACACTTTTCTCTGTATACCTCGATGATGATGTGGAAGCAATTAATGACCGCGAAATATCAGACATGTCCACACCCATTTGTGCAGCTCTGGTTCTATCGATATTGATATCTATTGCAGGATATTTAACGGGTTGTGCCAGCTGCACATCCCGCAGGTAAGATACCTGCTGCAGTTTGTTGATTACCTTATGTGCGTATTCTTCATTTAACTTTTTGTCTTTTCCTTCGATCCTCACCTCGATGGGTGTTGGCGATCCCTGGCTGAGAATTTTATCGGTAAGTTCAATCGGCTCGAATGAAAGTTGTACCTCGGGCATGGCAGCTTTCATCTTTTGACGAAATTTTTCTTTTAAATCATCGAGGTCTTCTTTATAATCTTCTTTCATGGCAACCTGTAATACGGCTTCCTGTGGACCACTCATGAATAAATAAATAGGACTTGTTGAAAATTGCCCCGGATGTTGTCCAACAAACGCTGAGGTCACTGCTATGTTTTCCTTCCCAACCATGTCTTCCAGTATGTGCAGCGCTTCTACAGTTTTATCTTCTGTTCGTTCAAATCGTGTACCATCAGCCAAACGCAGCCTTACCTGGAATTGTCCACCATTTACTTTGGGTAAAATATCGCGGCCAATATTCATTGCCAATAATGCAACAGCACCGCAAATCAACACTGTGTATAGTACAACGACAGGTTTTTTATATTTAAAAATGCGGTCTAAGAAACGCAGATACCGGTTCCTGAATTTTTCGAAACGCGTCAGTTTTGCATTTGTATCATTTTGTTGTTTTTCCAGCAATTTCTTTTTCTGGTCCCACGTATCAAGTTCTTCTTCTGCTGAAAGACCCAGCGCCTGGTATTCTTCCTCGTCAGATAATTCATGCCCATCCACAGGCGATTTATGATGATGTCCTTTCATTATCCAATTCGCCATTATCGGAACAAAAGTTTGCGCAAGGAAATAAGAAGTGATCATCGAAAAAGCTATTGCTAATGACAATGGCAAAAACAAATCGCCGGGTATGCCTGTCATGGTGAACGACGGCGCAAACACTGCCAGCACACAAAGCAGGATCAGGAGTTTCGGGAAAGCGATCTCTTTACAGGCATCCCATATGGCCAGTGCTTTTGGTTTATTCATTGCAAGGTGCTGATGAATATTTTCAATAGTCACGGTCGATTCATCCACCAAAATACCGATCGCCAGCGCAAGCCCGCTCAGCGTCATGATATTGATAGTTTGATTGAAAAGGTAAAGAAACAACACACCTGAAATAATAGATGCAGGAATGGTTAAAATAACGATGAGTGCGCCACGCCTGTCACCCAAAAATAATAATACCATCAGGCCGGTGAGTATAGCACCTATTGCGCCTTCGGTGATCAAACTTTTAACTGCATTGATCACATAGACCGACTGGTCGAATTCATAAGATAACTTAACATCTTCGGGCACCAAACTTTGAAAATGGGGAAGTGCTTTTTTTAGATTCTGAACTACTTCCCATGTTGAAGCGTCAGCCGATTTGGTAATAGGTAAATAGATAGAACGTTTCCCGTTAACCAATGCATAACCTGTAGTGATATCGGCTGCATCTTCTATTGTTGCAATGTCACGCAGGTACAGGTTCTGAACGCCTCCTTTAAATAATGGAATATCTCCAAAGTCCCTGATATTTTTAATGGTTGTGTTAGCGGGTGTATAATAATTGTAATCACCTATTCTTACATTTCCTGCAGGTGTTGCCTGGTTATTGATGTGCAATGCCTCTACAACCTGGTCAGGTGTCAGATCGTGTGCCCTCAGGAGTTTGGGATCAACTTTAATTACTATCGTTCTGATATTACCACCAAAAGGCGCCGGCGACACAAGGCCGGGAATGGAAGTAAATGAAGAGCGCACATACACATTGGCAAGATCCATCAATTCATTATTCGATCGTGAAGGGCTACTCAACACCAGTTGGCCAATAGGCAAAGTGGAAGCATCAAAGCGAAGAATGAAAGGCGGCTGCGAACCTGCAGGAAAGATAGCTTGTGCACGGTTAGTGAAAGCAGTAACTTCTGCAGCTGCCTGTGCCATGTTGGTTCCCTCATAAAATGTGAGCTTGATCAAAGTGAGGCCCTGTATGTTTCTTGTTTCGATATTTTTTATTCCGGATACATACAATAACAGGCTCACGTATTGCTTGCCAAAATATGCTTCCATTTGTGTTGGCGTAAAACCACCGTATGGATGTGAAATGTAAATAACAGGTAAGTTCAGGTTTGGAAAAATATCAACCTTGATATTACGCACAGCATTGATACCAAAAAAGAATAAACCCATTACGATCACCAGAATGGAGATCGGTTTTCTAAGTGCACTTCTGATCAGGCCCATGAGAAATTTTTTAGTGAATGGTGAATAGTCAATGGTGAATCCACCAACTCAAACCAATCAAAAATTTATTACGTTTTAAAAAGCGAATAATGAGACGTCAACCACTCACACCTGCCAACTCTCCCGTCACTATTAAAATTCATTTATAAATAATCCAAAATCACCGCTGGCTGCAGCTTTTAAAAGCAATGCCTGCCATATATTATTATTGGAAATATCCCTGTCTGTTTCTGCACGGTTAAGTGTGTACAATGCCTGTGTTACATCAACAATATCAGTAAGGCCGTTTTTATACAGCACTGATTTTTGCAGGTAAGCATCCGAAGCAGCTTTCATTTGTACAGGCGCTTCGCGATAATTCGCGATAGCATTTTTCATTTTCTGATCGGATAATGCCAGTTGCGCTTTGATCTGCTGGCTCACCAATTCATATTCATTTTGTAAACCTTTTGATGTTGATTCCTGTGCATTCACCTGGTGGCGAACCTGCGAAAGACTTGTAAGATTCCAGGTAACACCAACTCCAACGAGATAATTGCTGCTTGTGGGTTTGATACCAGACCAATAAGCATGTGAATAATCATCCGGGTAAATGGTACTATAGGTATCGCCAAACCCGGAGCCCCTGCTTTGTATCACGCCAAACAAAGAAAAAACGGGCAGCTTTGTACGGTCGTAATATTTTGCCTGCGCCTCGCTTACTTCAACACGGCTTTGATAATATTTTAATACAGGATGTTCATCTTTTAAACCAGGCGAATCATATAGCGAATTCGGAATGCGGCTCAGAAAAACTGTATCCAGCATAAATTCCTGGTAAGGTATTCCCATTAACTGGGCCAGTTGATTAGCTTGTTCCTGTTCATAATCCAAAGCATTCGTGAGCGCTATTTTAGCATTTGATACTTCTGCATTGGCAAGAGAAGAATCAACACCCGCATTCAAACCGTTTTTTGTGAGGGTCACCACTACCGTTCTCAATGCATCGGCACGTTCAAGATTTTTTTGTTGGGATAACCTCACCCTTTGCGCTGCCAATAAATTTAAATAAGCGCTTGCCACACGTACTTCTTCCTGGAATCTTTCCTGCTCCAGATCATTTGATTCCTGTTGTACCTGCGCTGCTGATACCTTGATCTTTTCATGAACTCTCCCAAACGTGAAAAAATCCCAGTTGATATTCGCAACATACAAGGATCCAAAAGCAGCATTCCAGTTTTGTGTAAGAAAGATGGGGCCCGAAGAAGCCGCGCTCAATCCTCTCAATGCATATAACGGTCCCAGTTGGCCGTTTGCTGTGCCATATACATTTTGCAATCCCACATTTAAAGTTGGCAGGTATTCTGATGAAGTTGCTTTCTCCGATGCTTCGGAAGCTTTTAGAAAATTGGTCTTGGCCTTAATTGTGGGATAATTATTCAATGAAGTTTGAACTGCATCTTTTAAAGTTAAAACCTGGCTATTGGCCTTAGATGCTATCAGGAAAAATAAAAAGAAATAAACCGGATAAATTTTAGCCATGAATGGAATAAAATTTTAAACACGTGAAAACTTATAAACTACGTTAAACACTCAGTGTTCTTGCTCATCAATTCGTAATAAACTGATGTTTTTTGGTAAATTCTCACTGCAAAGGAAGCACATTTATTAAAAATATGCATAATGATTTTCAAAGTAAAAATTACGATTTTCAAACAATTAAATCCTTTCACTTTGTATATTGCCTGATTCAATAATTTCACCCGATGAAAAAATATCTGCTTCTTTTCAGTATCATTCTTGTTACAATAAATTCTTTCTCACAAACCGATACAACATGGCATCACAAAAAATGCGCTGTTGTGCTCACTTATGACGATGCATTGAATGTGCATCTTGATAATGTTATCCCGCTTTTGGACTCACTTGGCTTCAAAGGCACATTTTATTTATCTGCTTCTTTTCCCGGGTGTAAAAACCGTTTGAACGACTGGAAGAAAGCTGCGGCGGAAGGTCATGAATTAGCGAACCATACTTTATATCATCCATGTATTGGAAATATTCCGGGCCGTGAATGGGTGCCTCGCGATTATGATCTAAGCAAATACACCGTTAAGAGGATGGTAGACGAAGCAAGAATGACCAATATTTTCCTGCAGGCACTGGATGGAAAAACAGAAAGAACATTTGCTTATCCCTGTGGTGACATGAAGATCGGTGATACCGCATACATGGACAGCATGCATAATGATTTCATTGCAGCCAGAGCCGTTCGTGAACAAATGCACACCATAGATAAGATCGATTTGTACAATATCGATTGTTATGCAATGAATAATGCAACCGGCGCACAAATGATACAATTGGTTAACCAGGCAATGCAATCGAATACTTTGCTCGTGTTTCTTTTTCATGGTGTTGGCGGTGAACATGCCATCAATGTTTCATTGCAGGCACACAACGAATTACTGCATTATTTAAAACAGCATGAAAGTGAAATATGGATTGCGCCGATGATAGATGTTGCGGAATATATTAAGGCTTACCATGCGGGGGGAAAATGATGTAGTGAATGGTCAATGGTGAATAGTGAATGTCGTGAAACGTAAAGCTTCCTGCCCTTTCAACTTCTTCAATGATCCATAAACTATGAACGAAGAGTCCGGGATACCTTTCTCATTCCTTATTTTTCATTTCTTATTTCTAATTTCCTACAACCATGATCCACGACGGTGGTCCCTTGGAAAATAAATAGAGTATTAAATCAAAGATCGCTCACTTACTTTATTCACTTCATATACCGGTGTTTCCTGTTCCTTGCCTCTCAGGGTTAACTGTTCAATAAAGTTGACTTTATACGTAGTATTGTTCGTCAACCATTCGGTTATCGGTTGGGATACGAGCAGCTCCTTTTTAAGACGGCCGCACTGTTCCATCATCCGGGCACAGGTATTTAAAACATCGCCATGATACACGATCTCATTTTTGGTTGATTGAATTTTTGTAACCGTGACAAGGCCTGCATGTATTGTGGCTTTGAATTTTGCACTTGCTCCGTATTCGGTATTCAGCTTCTCATTTTCTTTTCGTAAATGCTCACTGAAATCGAAATACAATTGTAAAGGTGCAAGAGTCTTTTTTGCAGCAGATGTTTTCCATGAAAGCACTGCTTCATCACCTACGAACTGGTACAGCACAGCGCCATATTTATACATGTATCGTGTAAGTATTTGAAAACATTCATTGATGAAAAGACTATATTGGGCATGGCCTATCTTTTCTGCTATTGTCGTGGAAGAGTTCATGTCTAAAAAAATAAACGTTCTGTCCTCCTCCAATGGACTGTTGTACCTGCCCAAAAGTGCAGCCCAAAAAGCCTGCGGACCCAAATGTTCTGATATTGTTTTAAGTACATTAAATATCATGCTGAAAAGAAGCAGGAAAACAAAAACAGAAAAGAATAATTCACTTTTGAAAAAACCGGGGACCGCTTTTGTTGCTGTGCTGAACGGCACTTTTTGGTAAGCCATTACAGAGAGGCAAAAAACAACTGCTGCTACCGAAAGAATAACAATGATGATAGTGATGTATTTATACAACACAAACTTCAGCGCTGAGTATCGGTTCCACCTGTTGAACAACTTAAGCTCAAGCAAACCGATAATGAAAGCAATAATGAAAGTGATAAAACCAAAAAAGGACAGCATGCCTTTTTGTAATTCAGGAGGAGCGGATTTAAGTTCTGTGAAGCCAAGCATTTTCAGATAAAGAAACAGGTTTATTCCCCATACATACAGGATGACGAGTACAAGGAACTGGAAAAACTTTTGATATTTGTGAAGATTGCGCATGTTTGGTTTTAGGCCCATCTAATTTACATTATTTAAACAGAAACAAAAGTTGAATTCATCGTTTCATTTGATTCCCTAATTTCATTTGATGAAAAAATATTTTCTTCTTACAATTATTGTTTTTGCTTTAATCATAAAAGTTGATGCTCAAACTAAAATGTCATCTGAAGATAGTTTGCATTTTGAAGAATTTAAGCGCGAACAACAGGTCATTCAAAAAGCATCAGAAGCTGATTATAAAACAATGTTGCAACAATTGCATATTGATTCGACAAGACCCGGGCCTTCTGGAAATCCGCAGGCGCCGAATGCAGCCAATGCGGATGAATTAAAAGTTCCTGCTTATATTTTACCTGATCCATTAATATTAAAAGGCGGCAAAAAAGTTACCGATGCAAAAACATGGTGGACAAAGCGCAGACCTGAAATAGTTGAAGATTTTGATAAAGATATCTATGGCCGTGTTCCGTCAAACGTACCGAAAGTAAGTTGGGAAATTGTCAGCACAATTGATACAGTGATCGGTAATATAAAAGCTGTTACCAAAAATTTATTGGGGCATGTCGATAATTCATCATACCCCGATATTACAGTTGATATACAACTTTCACTAACTACGCCTGCAGATGCTGGCAAACCTGTGCCTGTTATAATGGAATTCAGTTTTATTTTTCCGTCATGGATAAAATTTCCTGCACCAACAGGGCCGTCGTGGCAACAACAGGTACTTGAAAAAGGTTGGGGTTATGCGATATTGATTCCAACAAGTTACCAGGCAGATAATGGTGCAGGATTAACAAAAGGAATTATCGGTTTGGTAAATAGAGGCCAGCCACGTAAACCTGATGACTGGGGTGCATTGCGTGCATGGGCATGGGGCGCCGGTCGCGCCATCGATTATTTTGAAACAGATAAATCAGTTGATGCAAAACGTATCGGTATAGAAGGTTTATCGAGATATGGGAAAGCAGCATTGGTTACCATGGCATATGAACCGCGTATTGCAATTGGCTTCATTGGCTCATCAGGTGCCGGTGGGGCAAAAATTTTGCGGCGTGTTTTTGGTGAACAGGTGGAGAACCTTGCATCATCTTATGAATACCACTGGTTCTGCGGCAACTTTATTAAATATGCAGGGCCTTTAACGCCAAATGACCTACCTGTTGATGCACATGAACTGATCGCATTGTGTGCTCCGCGGCCTGTATTTATAAGCGTGGGTTCGCCTGCCGTTGAAGGAAACTGGGTTGACGGCAAAGGAACTTTTATAGCAGCTGTGAATGCCGGGCCTGTTTATACACTACTCGGAAAAAAAGATCTTGGTGCAACAGGAATGCCGGCGATTGAAACCTCATTGATTAACGGAGATATTGCATTCCGGCAACATAGTGGTGGACATACCACAGGCCCCAACTGGCCATATTTTTTAATGTTTGCAGAGCGTTATTTTAAATGATTATCTGAACAGGTGTTATAACTTATAAACAAAAGGTTCTATTCTCCTTTACATGGTGTTTAGATCATGTGAAATATAAAATTTGTGTCAAATGACGCAGCATCGGAATAAAATTGAATGTAATGATTTATTCGTCCTCATATAGCAGCTGTTATCGATCTACAATGTTTTCTTAAACTTCATTTGTTCTGGCTTTTCCGGTTGTTTTTTATTACAGATTAATTCCCTGGTCTATACTTCCCGTCATATCTTTGGCGACTTTCAAAATCCGAGTGTCATTATGAAAAAAAATTTACCACTTATTGTGTTGTTATGCATTGCATGCTCTTCGTTTTCCCAAAACAATTATTGGAAACGCATTGATGCAAAGGAGGTGACTTCTTTTACAAAAGGCCAGGAATTGTACCCGGGCGATTTCAAACCTGCTGTTTACAAATTATTCACTTTGAATGAAAATGATTTTTCGGTATTGCTAAAACAATCGCCGAATGAAAATTATGTTCCTGCGCGGTCATCCAATTTCATTATATCCATTCCCGTTGCAAACGGTAATATTGAAAAATTCCGCATCGCAGAATCTCCTGTAATGGAACCGAAATTGCAGGCGAAATATCCGAACATCCGGACGTACCTCGGGCAGGGTGTCACAGATCCTTCATCCATTATCCGGTTTGATTTTTCACCGGAAGGTTTTCACGCGATCATTATTTCACCAAAAAGAGCGACTGTTTATATCAATCCTGTTTTAAATGCGAAACAGGTATATACTGTTTTCGACAGGAATAATATGCCGCAGGAAAAAGTGGTCTTTGATTGCAGACTTGACCGGGTGCTGAACAGTGCGATACAGGGAACGGAAAAAGTGTCTGCATTTATATCATCTGATAATTACCTCAGAACATATCGTTTTGCTGTTGCAACTGGTGGTGAATTTTCAAAGCTTTTTTTAAACAGCACAGAAACAACCGATGCGCAAAGAAAAGCAAAGGTGCTTGCCGGTCTTGTGACGGATATTATGCGCACCAATGTAATTTTTGAAGCTGATTTTGGTATTCATTTAAATCTTGTAAATAACGAAGACAGCATTATTTTTTTAGACGGAAAGACAGATCCTTTTCAAAGCAGTCAAACAGCATATTACACCGGCAAATGGAATACGCAGGCACAGCAGGCCATTGATCAATATATAGGCAGCGCAAATTATGATGTGGGGCATTTATTAATGGGTTATGCAACCGGTGGCAATGCCGGTTGTATAGGATGTGTATGTGATGCGTCTAAAAAAGGTTCCGGCGTTACGGGATTCAAAACCAACCTTACAAGTGATCCTTTTGTTGTAGATTTCTGGGACCATGAGATCGGTCACCAGTTCGGTGCCAATCATACTTTTGATTATAGTTATGAAGGCTCAGGCGCGCAGATGGAACCCGGAAGCGGTTCAACGATCATGGGGTATGCAGGTACAACCGGTACTACTGATGTTCAGCCGCACAGCGATCCTTATTTTAATGGAATAAGCATTCAGCAGATCAACGCATATATTACTACAGGCGAAGGCAATGCTTGTGCAATATTAACCAACAAACATGATAATGCACCTACTGCCAATGCGGGCGCGGATCATACCATCCCGAAATCAACTCCATTTACGCTTACTGCTAAAAGCACGGATAAAGACAGCACTGACTTTGTAACCTATTGCTGGGAACAATTTGATAGTTTTATTGATGACGGAACATCTAATAAATTTCCAAATGCAAATTCAACAACAGGGCCTGTATTCCGTTCATTCACCCCAACTGTTTCCAAACAACGAACCTTTCCTTCCTTGAACAGCATTGCAGACGGAACGAACGGAAACAAATGGGAAGTTTTGCCTGCCGTAAGCAGAACATTGCATTTCAGGTTAACTGTTCGTGATAATCATGCCGGTGGTGGCCGTACCAGTAATGATGATATGACCATAAATGTTGATGGAAGCTCGGGGCCTTTTACCGTCACCAGTCCAAATACGAACGTAAGCTGGAAGGCAGGAAGCAGTCATAAAATAACCTGGGATGTGGCAAATACTGATCTCGCTCCTGTAAATTGTACAAAAGTGAAGATCCTGCTTTCATTAGATGGAGGTGAAACATTTGGTATCGTTTTAAAGAATACAACAACCAACGATGGTGCTGTGACAATTACCTTACCTGAAGGCATTTCCACAACACATGCCAGGATAAAAGTAATGGCTGTGGGTAATATCTTTTTCGATATTTCCAATGCGGATTTTACTATTACAGCCGCGCCAGGCTTTGCCGCCATAAGCGGCGATGCGACCATAACGCCGGTTATAAAGGTGCAACCTAACCCTGCAAAAACATACACCACTGTTATTTTTAATACAGTTTCGGGTGCATGCCGCCTTACATTGACCACCAATGAAGGGAAAAAGATGTTCACCAAAACGTTGAATGTAGTTACTAAAGGAACAACAGAAAAGATCTCTCTTGCGGGTTTGAGCAAGGGAGTTTACTTTCTTATTATTTCAACAGATACAGGAACGCAAACAGAAAAGATCATCGTTCAATAAGGTCAATCATAGATCAGTTATAAAATGTCCTGCTGTATAGCGGGACTTTTTTTTATAGAATATAATTATATTGCTGCATGGCAAATGCTTTAACCAGGGATTTTAACCATACCTGTTAAAATATAATACTAACTTAAAGGGGTTTAAAGAATACCAGGATGAAATGTGTCATTTTTGTAACTGCTGCTCTGAGTTTTCTATCTCTGCCTGCGCGTACACAAATAAAACAGGATCCTTCCTTCAGGGTGGTTGGTTATTATTCCCTGCAATCCGCGATGAATAAGAGCACATTAAATGTTCCGTTCACGAAGCTCACACATGTCAATTTATTTTTTTTGAACCCTGATACATTTGGAAATTTTAAAAAGAATTATTCGGCGCTCATTCCATTCATAAAAAAAGCGCATGACAAAAATGTAAAAGTGCTCGTTTCAATTGGCGGCGGTGGCAGGCATCCTTATTATGCAAAACTTTTAAATGATACAAACAGGGCAGTATTTATACATAAGCTTGTTACGCTTGTAACAAAGTATGATCTTGATGGGGTAGATGTTGATATTGAAGGCAGCGATATTGATGCGAACTATGGTAATTTTTCAGCAGAGTTGGCACAGGCATTACATCTTCGCAATAAGATCATCACAGCTGCCATTGCTATTTATTTTAAAAATGATTATAGTGATAAGGCACTCGCGCAATACGATTTTTTAAACCTTATGAGTTATGATCACACTGCTGCGTGGGCCCCGCAAAAGCCGGGCCCGCATGCCTCTTATGAACAGGCAATAGATGACCTTACTTATTTCAGGATGACGCGAAGCATCCCGAAAGACAATATAACGTTGGGCGTGCCTTTTTATGGATACGGCTTTGGGCCTAAGCACCAGGTGCGTGGAGTAACAATGAATTATAATCATATCGTAACTGCATTTCCAACTGCCGAATTAAGCGACGAATGGAATATGAATGACAGCACAGTGATGTATTATAATGGTATGACCACGATCAAAATGAAAACTCTTCTCGCAAAAGAACAGGCTTCGGGTATAATGATCTGGCAATTGTCTGGTGATGCTCCCGGTTCAAAATCTTTGCTGGGTGAGATAGACAGGGTAGCAAAAGAGAACAGCAGGTAGATAAATTAATTTCACTTTATATTATTGAAATAGTTTTTATACTCTTCTTCAATTAAAATATCTGCGATACATTGATTAATGCCCGGGTTTATTTACCGGCCATTCAATATTCATCCTGCGGGCAGGCATCCACAAGCCACGAGCTTTGAGTTTTCACGTTTGACGTTTCACGCCTCACGTCATTATTCCGTTCTCAAACTCTTAACCGGATTTGCCACTGCCGCTTTGATTGACTGGAAGCTTACTGTAATTAATGCAATCGCAACGATAGCAATAAACGGCAATACAAAATATGTCCAATGCAAACCGATTCGAAAAGCATAGCCCTGCAGCCAGTTTGAAGTGGTGAGCCATGCAATGGGTACTGCAATTATAAATGCGATAACCAATAGAATGGCAAACTCACGCCATATCAATTGTAAAATACTGCTCACAGATGCACCCAATACTTTTCGAATCCCAATTTCTTTTGTGCGTTGCAATGTTGTAAATGATACCAGGCCAAACAAGCCCATGCATGCAACCAATATGGCAAGACCGGTAAACAATCCGAATACCTGCCCGAAGCGCTGGTCAGCTTTGTACTGAGCATCAAAATGATCATCAAGAAAAAAATAATTGAATGTATTACCCGGGAAAAATTTGACCCATTCGTTTTTAACCTGCGTTATTGCCTGGTTAATGTGTTGCGTATTTGTTTTAATTGAAACAAAACTGTTTGCATCCGGGATAAGACGCAGTATCAATGGCTCATAAGCTTCATGCAAAGATTGCTGGTGAAAATTATCGGCAACGCCAACTATTTCATATTGCTCTCCCCAAAAGTCAATTTTCTTTCCAAGTGCTTCCTGCGGTTTATTAAAGCCTAACTGTTCCAATCCTTTTTTGTTGAAGATCACTGCCTTTTTATCAGTACCGAATTCTTTTGAAAATGCCCGCCCTGCAATTAACTTTAAACCATAAGTTTTAATATAATCGTAGTCAACACCAATAATGCGATATTGTTTTTGTTTTGATTCATCCTGTCCTACAAGCTTTATCCCGCCTGCATTCCAGCCAACCGCTTCACCGGGAATACTTGTTGATACGGTGATGTCTCGGATCGAAGATTGCTTTTGTAATTCTTCTTTGAATGTTGTTAGTCTTTGTAAAAAAGTGGAATCATTGCCAACGATAGGCCCGTTTACAACCAGTGTCTGATCAATGTTTATTCCCAGAGATTGTTCGCGCATATACCGGATCTGCCGGTAAACCGTAACTGTTCCGATCAGCAAAAACAATGAAGCAGCAAATTGGAATACAACAAGTGATCTTCTCAATAAGCCACCTTGTTTTGTACCTGCCAATTTTCCTTTCAGAACATCTATCGGGTTAAATCCTGATAATACAAATGCAGGATACATCCCCGACAGGAACACACCGACAATAAATAATGAAATAAGACCCAACCAGAAATTACCGTTTGATAATAAAGAGAATGAGATATTTTGTCCTGAAATCGCATTAAAGCCGGGAATGGAAACAAGAACGATCGCCAAAGCAAGTACCACGGCAATGCCATTCAACACTGCAGACTCAGAAAGAAATTGTGTTATCAGCTGCTTTCTTTGCGAACCGATCGCTTTACGAATGCCCACCTCTCTGGCACGGCTGATAGCCCGGGCCGTAGCGAGGTTTACATAATTCACCCATGCGATCACCACGATAAAAAATGCTATGCCCAGTAACAGGTACACGGTGTTGCCGTCACCGTTTTGTTCGGGCTCCATCATGTAATGAGAATATAAATGAATATCTGTTAAAGGTTGCAGTTTGTAAACAACAGCTGCATTGTATTTCTTCATATCCTCATCTGTAAATTTTTTTACAACAGGTATGCACTTCTTTTCTACAACTTTAGGGTCTGCGCCTTTATGTAATAATAAATAAGTAAGACAGCCATCCCATTCCCACGCTGTTTCAGGTCCATTGCCGCTTGAATCCGTTGTCCATTTTAAAAACGTTGCATAAGAAAGCAACAAATCAGGTTTTAGTTGTGTATTAACAGGCGCATCTTTATAAACCGCATTGATTGTATAATTATCCCTGCGGTTTAGTTGCAATGTTTTGCCCACAACATTTGTAGTACCGAAAATTTTTTTTGCCGTGGTTTCTGAAAGCGCTACAGTGAACGGTTCTTTTAATGCTGTATTCTTATCGCCTGTTATTAATGGATAAGTAAAAACACTAAAGAAAGAATTGGTAGTGAAAAATATTTTTTCAATTTCCAAAGGTTTATCATTTACCTCTGTAACAACTTTACCATTGGGAACCAGTTTTACATAATCTTCAACTTCAGGTATGGCATCTTTAAAAGAATTGCCCACAGCGTAGGCACCGGCAGCCCATTGTGTGCTTATTTTTCCATTGTCGTACCGGTCTTGCTGCACCCGGTAAATACGGTCTTTATTCACCTGGAAATTTTCGTAGCTTAATTCAAATGACACATATTGTACAATAAGCATGCAGGCTGCAATACCAATTGCCAAACCAAGTATATTGATAGCTGAATACGCTTTATGGCGCCTGATATTCCTCCACGCAATCTTTAAATAATTTTTAAACATGGTATTTGAATTTTGATTTAACCCTGTTGAACGTTGTAAACTGCTTTTTTGTTACACGTATTCGCGGTAGATATTTAAAGATTTTTTTGATCATAACTTTTGCTTCCCTTCGATTCTCATTACTCATCCCTCAACCCATTCACCGGGTTTACAAAAGCGGCCCTCAGCGTTTGTGAACCTATTGTTATCAGGGATAATATAACGATCATCAATACGCCAGGTATAAACAATCCTGCATTAAGACTGATACGCTGGCTCATTGACTGCAACATAAAGCCACCTAAAAAAACAGCAAGCGGTATTGCGATCAAAACCGATATAATCATTACCTGCACATAAGATCTCGTTAGCAATTTTACCAATGATGCGGGACTTGCACCAACAACTTTTCTTATACTTATTTCTTTTGTTTTTGCCTGTATGGTGAAAAGGGTGATCCCCAGTAAACCAAGACAGGCAATAGTAACACCAAGCATACCAATAACTGCAATGATCCAAACAGCATCCCGCATATCGGCAAATATTGCCTGGATATCATCTTCATAGAATCTTCCCCCGAAAGGGTGATAAGGATCAAGTTTTTTCCATGTTGCCGCAAGCTGTGAAGTGGTTTGCATCGTATTACCTGAAGCAATGTTCAGGTTAAGTATTGACCATCGTGCAGGGTCATACCGCATCAACATCGGCTCGAGTGCATAGTCCGCAGGCTTAAATAAAAAATCTTTTAATACACCTGTAATGGTAAGTACGGTGCTATCGCCAACAATGATCGTTTTTCCAAGCGCATCCATTGGTGAACCCAATTGAAAATTCTTTACAAATTGTTCATTTACGATGGCATATTGCTCATGCTTTTGTGCATGATCAGGCATAAAATTTTTACCGGCTACTAATTTTAAATTAAAATTGCTGAGGTAGTTTTCATCGGTAAAATATTCGCGTACGGTTACCGGGTCCTTCTCTTTGCTGGTGCGAACATCGTCTGCCCAATCACCGTAAGTTCCCATCAATACTGATGTTGCTGAAATTTTTTCAACACCGGGTATCTTATTAAATTCCTGTAAGGCCCTGTCATAATTCACGCCTTGCAGTGGAATATTGAATATGTGTGTTTGGTGTGCACCGAAATTTATATTTATCCCGTACTCCATTTGCCTGTAACTAATGGTAACAAGGTTGATAAATATCAGCGAGATCACAAACTGGATCACGAGCAGTGTTTTGCGTAAACCCAGGTGGCGGAAAACTTTCAGGCTTTGCAGTTTTTGCATAAGCATGAGTGGCTTTATTCGCGAAAGAACTGTTGCCGGCAATATTCCTGCAAGTAAACCGAGTACGATAGCAAACGAGATAAATAAGATCACAACTGTCGTATCTGTCTGAAAACTTATGCCGGCCTCGTTTATAAAACCAATACTGCTGAATTGTGGTATTAAAAACTGTAGTAAGATAAAGGCAACAACAAGTGCAAGTAATGACGTGATAACCGATTCAATTAATATTTGCAGGAAAATATGTTTTCTTGAACTGCCTGTCACTTTGCGCACCGCGATCTCTTTCATACGGCTCATGGCTTTGGCAATTGTAAGGTTTGTATAATTAAAGGCTGCAGACATAATAATAATGAATGCAAGCAAACTAAAAAACCATAGAATGGGGGACGGCAGGCCTTTACCCATGTTATTGCTTAACAACGGTCCCGGCGTTATATCATTCAACGGCTGCAATACAAAACGATAACCGGCATCTCTTGTTTCAAGTGTAAGTTTTTCATAATTCTTTTTTTCAATCTCTGCAAGTGTTGCTTCAACCTGCGATGGCTTTACACCCGGTTTTAAACGGATATAAGTATAGTTGGTGTAATAATTATTCCAGTCGTTTGTTGTTGCACTGACAATATTGTTTTTTTCAAGTGCGGGTACCGTTGAAAAAGAACCCAGCGCTTCAAATTCAAAATGTGTTTTACCCGGGAATTTATTTAAGATGCCTGTTACTTTAAAAAGTCCTGTACCGCCCACATCAACAGTTTTTCCCATTGCATTTCCGGCAGGAAATAATTTTTCGCTCAGTTCTTTTGTAAGTACAATACTGTAAGGTTCATTCAGCGCAGTTGCTGCGCTTCCTTCTTTGAATGTGAATCCAAAAAGATTGAAGAAATCCGCATTCGTAAAATCCATTTTAAAACTGAATGTCCTGTCTTCAGCAGTAATGTCTCCGTTAAACCTGCTGTTGAACATTGTCCATGCTTCTATACCTGTATAATTTGAAGCAAGGGTTGCACCAACTATATATGGTGAAGTGGCATAAGGTTCAGCCCCACCACCTTTACGTAATGCTTCGGTATTGATGCGATAGACCCTGTCGCTGTTTGGATGGAATGTATCATATTCGTTGGCGTCCTTCACAAGCATAATCAGTAAAAGACAAACAGCCATGCTCAATGCAAGGCCAGCAATATTAATAAAGGAAAAAGACTTGTTTTTCCAGAAATGCCGTAAGGCGGTTACGATATAATTCTTAAGCATGATAAGTCAAAATTTAAAAGTTAGAAGTCAAAAGCTTTTCGAATTTTTACTTTTGATTTTTTAATTTTATTCCGTTCGTAAACTCTCAACCGGGTTTGATAATGCCGCTTTAATTGATTGAAAGCTTATTGTAAACAATGCAATTAATATCACCAGGACTCCCGCAGAAGCAAACAACCACCAGCTGAGTGTTATACGATAAGGATAATTTTCCAGCCATGTATTTGTTGCCATCAATGCAAGCGGTATCGAGATCATTAATGAAATAAAAACCAGCTTTAAAAAATCTGTGGAGAGAATAGATATTATGTTACTTACAGAAGCACCCAATACTTTGCGAATGCCGATCTCCTTTGTTCTTTTTTCAGCAGATAAAACCGATAATCCAAACAAGCCGATGCAGGAAATAAAAATGGTTAGTATGGCGCTGAATAAAAGAATTTCTTTCCATTTTGCTTCTGCTGCATAACTCCTTTCATTTTGTTCCTGTTTAAAATTGTAAACAAGCGGACTTAGCGGAAATAATTCCTTGAATGTTTTTGCTATGTATTGCAGGCTTGAAGTTTCGCTGCCTGGTTTTATTTTTATATAAACCATTCCATAATCATGAGCCGGGCTCATGGTAAATAGTTGGGGGGTTATTTTTTCTGTTAGTGGTTTAAAATGATAATCTTTTACAACACCTGCCACTGTATAGGTTTTCCCATCTTCAAGGCTTGTCACTTGCTGATTTAACGGTTGTTTCCAACCCGCTTCTTTTACAAAAGCTTCATTTACCAAAACTGTATGTGCTGAATCAGATGGATAATCAGGAGAAAAATTTCTACCTGCAACAATGGGCACTTTAAGCAATGGCAGGTAAGAAGCATCCATCGTTTCGATAACAACATTTACCGATTTATCACCACTTGCATTTACAGTGTTATTGGAAAAATCACGATTCTTTGGAGCAACGTCAACTATGTTAGGATCCTTCATTAAGGCTTGTTTAAATAACGCTGCTTCACTATGGGTCAATTGAGATTTTCCAACTGTAACCAGGTTACTGTCATCATAACCCAAGCTTTGTGTAGTTAGATAATTGAATTGTAAAAAAATTGCAAGCGTACCAATAATTAAAAATGATGCCAGTGTAAATTGAAATACCACCAGCGATTTTTGTAAATAATTCCTGCCTGCGAGGGTAAACCGGCTGTATAATGTTTGAACAGGATTATAATTTGATAACACAATTGCGGGATAAAATCCTGCCAGTAAACCCGTGATCACAAAAAGCAATACATAGCCAATAATAAGTTTTGCATTTAACAGGTAATAAAGTGAAAGTGCTTTGTTCGATAATTGATTAAATACCGGTAATACTGTTGTTACGATAACAATTGCAAGACCGAAAGCTATAAGACAAAGAATGAATGATTCGCTGAGAAATTGTACCAGCAATTGCTTGCGGGTGCCACCAACTACTTTGCGTATACCGATCTCTTTTGCTCGTTTTACTGAACGGGCCACTGTAAGGTTTACAAAATTTATACAGGCAATGAGCAAGATAAAAACTGCAATGGCAGAAAGGATATAAGAAAACACAGGATTGCTTTTGTCAGAAAGTATTTCATCTTCATCCGGAACCATATTGCCAAGATGAATGGCGGTGAGTGACTCAAGTGCATAAGAAGTACCTATATCTTTAATCCCATATTTAGTTTTTATTTTATTAATGGCTTCACTCGCATCAGCTTTAAAAACTTTATCCATTTTATCCTGCACTGCTTTCACATTTGCATGTGGCGTAAGTACAACAAACGTGGTAAGAAAAGAGTTGAACCAGTTATCATTATTGCTTTCATCTACAGCCGATACCTTTAAAGGCAATACAACCTGGAATTTTATAGACGAATTTTGCGGACAATTTTTTGCAACGCCTGTCACGATATAAGGCGTAAATGTTCCTTCATTCTTTATTGAAATCGTTTTGCCAACAGCATCTGAATTACCAAAATATTTCTTTGCCATATCTTCAGTAATAACTACTGAGTTAGGTTGCGTTAACACCGTTGCAGCATTTCCGCTCAACAATGGAAAACTAAATACTGAAAAGAAGTTAGCATCAACAAGAGATACTGATTGTGATTGAATGTTACTGCCCGTTTTAATGTCAACATAAGAAGGTTCGAAGCGAATAAAACTTTGTATTTCAGGAATGTGTGCAGCAAAACGAGGGCCTGGAAAATAACCGGTATAACTGCCGTAGTGAACACCTCCATCTTCTCTCGTTTGTTGTTTGTCTATGCGATATATCTGGCTTACATTTTTATGAAAATGATCATAACTCACCTCGTCGTTTACATACAACATTATAAGTATTGCACAAGCCAGCCCGAGACTTAATCCTGCAATATTTATAAACGAATAAACATTATTACGTAACAGGTTCCTGAATGCAGTTTTGAAATAATTTTTAAACATGGTTGATCATTTCTGATGTATAATTTGAAGCTGCCGGCTATTAGCTACGAGCTGCGAGCTTTCACGATTCACGATTGACATCTCACGTCATCATTCCGTTCTCAAGCTTTTGACCGGATTCGCCACCGCCGTCTTTATTGCCTGGAAGCTTACCGTTATTAATGCAATTAACACTGCAAGTACACCTGCTACAACAAACATCCACCATGTAATATCAATGCGGTATATATAGTCCTGCAGCCATTTATTCATAACTATCCATGCAATGGGAGAAGCAATAAGCATTGCAATAAAAACGAGCACTAAAAATTCCTTTGAAAGCAAGCCAAACAAAATTCCCGGGCTCGCTCCCAATACTTTCCTGATGCCGAATTCTTTTGTGCGTTGCTCTGAGGTGAATATTACCAAACCCAGTAAGCCAAGGCATGAAATAAAAATGGCAAGAAATGAAAAGTAATTAGAAAGTTCACTCACTACCTGTTCACTTGAATACAATTTTTGATACTCTTCATCAGAAAATTTATAGGTGAATGGAAACTTAGGGTTGAGCTCTTTGCAAATTTTTTCAAGGCTTGCCAAAGCTTCTTTTGTTTTCCCTGGTTTTGTTCTTACCAATGCCTCCCCCCAGCTAATGTTTTCACCTAAACTAAGCACCAATGGATTGATGGTGGTGTGTACCGAATTAAAATGAAAATCTTTTATAACGCCAATGATCGTCCCTTTCTTTTGCCAGAAGGTAAATGGCTTGCCTATCGGGTCTTTATAACCTGTGATCTTTAACGCGGTTTCATTGATAATATAACCAACTGAATCCGTCATAAAATCTTTTGAAAAATCTCTGCCCTGAATAATTTGCGTGTGCAGCGTTTTCGTAAAGTCATATCCAACCATTGACCAGGTAAATTCAATACCCGAGGTGGGGTTCTTTCCTTCCCAGTCAACACCACCTGTTCCGTTTTCGATCTGTGTAGGATTTTGTGTAACGCGGGTAATGTTTTGTATGCCGGGCATATTCAATGCCTGGTTCTTAAACAGTTCATATTTACCGGTGAGGTCACCTTCAAGTGGAATGTAAACAAGATTTTCCCTGTCATAACCAAGATTCATAGATTGTATATAATGTACCTGCCGGCTTATAACGATAGTGCCAATGATCAAAATAATAGAAAGAATAAATTGAAAAACAACCAACCCTTTACGAAACCATAACGCACCCCTGCTAAATTTTAATGAGCCTTTTAATACACGCACAGGATTGAACGATGACAGGTATAAAGCTGGATAACTGCCCGAAATAAAACCTGTGATCAACAGCAACGCGGTTATACTTAACCAGAAGGTGCCGTTGCTGAATGGCATCATTATTTGTTTACCTGCAAGCTGGTTAAACTGTGGAAGCACTAATGATACAACAAGTAAAGCTATCGTTACTGATAGCAGCACGATTAATAAAGCTTCGCCGATAAACTGCCGTATCAATGTAAACCGAACGGCACCTACCACTTTTCTTACACCGATCTCTTTAGCACGCTTCACAGAACGTGCAGTAGTAAGGTTCATGAAGTTGATACAGGCGATCAGTAAAATAAAAATGGCAACAATGCTGAACAATTGAACATATTGAATTCTTCCGCCGGCAATATGCGCGGTCTTATCAAAATTGGAGTGCAGGTAAACATTCCCATAACGTTGGATACCCAGCCTTACGTAGTCATTTGGTGTTTGCTCTTTATTGTATTTATCAAGAAACCTGACGATCTTTTCCCCGAATGCTTTCGGGTCTGCATCTTTTCGCAGCATGATATAGCATAATGGCCCGTTATTGGTCCAGTCTTTTGCCCAACTATTGTTTTCAAGAAAACTTTGCCAGTTAATAATATAATCGAATTGCGAAGTACTGTTTTCAGGAACATTATCAAATACAGCAGTTATTTTAAAATCTTTAGTATTCTGATAGCGTACAGTTTTGCCGATTGCTTCTTCAGGTGAACCAAAAAAATCTTCTGCCATCTTTTTTGAAATGGCAATGTCTGAAGGCGTTTTTAATGCAGTTATTGCATTGCCTTCAAGCAGGGGATAAGTGAACATTTTAAAGAAATCTTCGCCTGCATGATTACCACTTTCCTTTAATATTTTATTGTTGGCTTCAAAAGTGCTGAGATCATTCCATGCAAAATTTGTTGCATACTGTACTTCGGGTAAAACGCGTTTCATCTCATCAGCCATGATACCCGGGGAACCGTAGAAAGCAGACCACTCCCCATCATGATTCTGGCGCTCGTACACGCTGTATAGTTGCGACCCATTCTTATGAAATGCATCAACATTATATTCATCATTTACCCATAACATTATTAACAGGCTGCACGCCAGCCCAAGTGCAAGCCCCATTATATTTATTCCAGAGAATACTTTGTTTCGCCAAAGATTCCTGAGCGCGGTTTTGAAATAATTTTTGAACATAGATGATAATTTCTGATGTATGATTTTTTGATGTCTGATGTATTAAAGCTGCGAGCTATGAAACACGAGCTTCGGGCTTTCACGGTTGCCGGTTCACCTGGCATCGTTCACTATTGCCTATTCATTATTTAATACACCGCTGACAACTCACTCTGTTCTTAAAGATGTAACCGGGTTTGCCACAGCCGCTTTTATTGCCTGGTACGCTACAGTGCACGCTGCAATTATAAATGATGACGCAATAGCGATCACGAATATGTTGGCGCCAATGTTTATTTGGTAGGCAAAACTTTGCAACCAGTTATGCATAACATAATAAGATACTGGCGCGGCCACCAGGAATGCAACAGCTATCAACAACACAAACTCTTTTGAAAAGAGCAAGACAATATCAGTAAGCGATGCGCCCAATACTTTTCTTATGCCTACTTCCTTGGTGCGCTGTGCAGCTGCAAAAGCCACCAGTCCATACAAACCCAAACAACCTATAAGGATCGCAATACCAGCGAACAATTTGAACGCGGTATATTCTTTTTGTTCCTGCCTGTACCATGCTGCTATATGATCATCGAGAAATTCATAACTGAAAACATTTTGTGTGAATATTGACGACCATGACTTATCAATAGCTGCAATGGTTTTACTCATATTTGCTGAAGCCAGTTTTACGCTGGCCATATAAAAAACATCAGCGCGGTATATCAATACACAGGGACGTATCTTTTTGTGTTTTGATTCGCTTTGAAAATCTTTTACAACACCTGTAATGGTACAATACCAGTTCCCGTTAAGAATGATCTGTTTGCTTATAGCCTGTTGCGGATCCTGTATACCCAGTTTATGTATCATTGTTTCATTCACTACCACATCATACACAGTGTCATTCTCCGATTTGTTATTTCGTTTTATTTTATTTCCTGCAAGCATCTTCAGTTCGAACATATCGGTGTAGGGTTCATCAATAAACTTCATTTCTGTTACATCATCTTTTGTTATACCCAATGCAGGTGAAATAAAACTGGTGAAGTTGTTGCTTAATACCGGCGCTCCTGAAGAAAAGCTAACTTCTTTTACGCCAGGGTTGGCCAGTAGTTGCTGCTTTAATACTTCTGTTTTTTGTTGATCGGGAATATCAAAAGATATAACGGCGTCTTTATTAAAACCAAGATCCCGGTTCTCGAAAAAATCCATTTGATAAGCAACAACCAGTGTTCCTACGATCATTATTTGAGAAATAGCGAATTGAACCACTACAAGACTCTTGCGTAAGGTCAGTCGCCCGGACGACAATACGGCTTTGCTTTTTAATGATTCGATAGGTTTGAATGCAGATTGAATGAATGCAGGATATAAACCGGCAAGTAGTATAACTGCTACTGCAGATAATAATACCATCACGATCACAGAAGGTTGCGCAAGCTGGCTGATATTTATCCTGATATCAAGCCAGTTTGCCAATTGGGGTAGTAAGACAGATGTGATAAGAAGGCCCAGCACTAAAGCGATAATAACCATCAATGAAGTTTCACTGAGGAATTGTGTTATTAATTGGGAACGGTTTGAACCCAACACTTTTCTAACGCCAACTTCTTTCGCACGATGAATGGCCTGTGCGGTAGCAAGGTTAATAAAGTTGATGCAGGCTATAATGATAATCAGGATAGCAACGGCCGCCAGCACATAATAGGTTTCTCTTGAAGTTGTATAACTGATAGTATTATTAAGATAGCGCGGGTCGAAATGAATATCGGTTAGTGGTTGTAAAGGCAATCTCGCTCCATCTGCAATTTCTTTGCCCCAGTTCTTTTCAACAAACCAATGTATCCTGTTTTGAATTTTAGATATATCATAATTTTTTGGCGCAACAATATAGGTGAAACTACCGCCGGGGATCGCCCAGAAAGCGCTCATCAATCCCTTTACATCATTCTTAACAGTTTCAAATGAGACAAGCATATTGAAAGGCAAATGTGTATTACCCGGCAGGTCTTGTATTATACTTGTTACTTTAAGATTGTATTGCCCGTCAAGCGTAACAAGCTTGCCCATCGCATTATCATTACCGAAATATTTTTTTGCATAGGTCTCAGTGAGTACAATGCTGTTAGGTTCAGCCAAAGCAGTTTTATAATTGCCCTTAATCCATTTATAATCGAAAACAGAAGAGAAGTATTTATCTGCAAAAAGAACACCTTTATCCTGGAATTTTTTACTGCCTATCGATATTAAACCGGATTGATGATACCATGCCTGCGATACTTCTTCCAGCTCGGGAAAATCATTTCGCATAGGTCCCGCAATTGCCATTGAAATACATGGATTGAAATCGATCGCGTTTAATGTAACACGATATATCCTGTCTGACTTCGAATTGAACTTGTCATAATTCAGTTCATACTGCACTACCAAAAAAATAATAAGGCAGGATGCAATGCCCAATGTGAGTCCAAGCACATTGATAATGCTGTACGCTTTATGCTTGCTTAAACTCCGCCACGCTGTTTTGAAATAGTTTTTAATCATTTATGATGTATGATTTTTTTATGCCTGATTTACCTGAGCCCTGACTTTGAACCGCGAGCTTCGGATTTCACGTTTGACGTCTGACGTTTGACGTTTCACGTTTCACGTCTCACAATTCACTATTCACCATTGACCATTCACTATAATTATTCCGTCCTCAAACTCTTCATCCCGCAAATGGCGGGGTTTCGCGTTGCTTACTCCGTTCGCAGAGACTCAACAGGATTTGCCAACGCTGCCCTTATGGCTCGTGTACTGATAGTTACAAACGCAACCGCAATTGATGCGATAGCAGCAAGGACAAATACCCACCAACTGATAGTTGTATGATAAGCAAAATCAGAAAGCCAGGCTTGCATTGCCCACCATGCAACCGGGAAAGCAATAATGGCAGCAATTACAACCAGCAACAGGAAATCTTTCGATAGCAATTGAACAAGCTGTATTGCATCAGCACCCAGAACTTTTCGTATTCCTATTTCTTTCGTTCTGCGTGTAACCGTTAGTGTTGCAAGCCCGAACAAACCCATGCATGCAATAAATATTGATAATGCTGAAGCGATCTTTATTACTGTTGCGCTTTTTTGTTCCTGTTCATAAGCGGCAGCAAGTTTTTCATCTAAGAAATGATATTCAAAATCCTGTTGCGGAGCAATTTTTTGCCAGGCAGTTCGTAAAATGTTGATGTTGCTTTGCAGGTTGCCTGCTTTCATGCGAACAGAAATACGTGGTTGCGGAGAAACAGCAAATGAAACATCGCTGGATTGCCGGGCTATTGTATCAAACTTTAAAGAAAGCACCAAAGGCTGTATTTTATGGTGTAGCGATTCGTAATTAAAGTCTTTCATTACACCTATGATCTTTTGCGTGTAGGGGCCAAAACTTTTTCCAACAGGGTCTTTTATATTATATTCTTTTACGAAAGCCTCATTTACTAAAATGCTGTTGTTTGTATCAGCTGTATTACCCGGCTGAAAACTTCTGCCCTGCAATATTTGTATCTGCATGGTTTGCGTAAATAAAGCATCTGTTTCATTGTATTGAAAACTGTGAAATTGTTTTTTATTATCGGAATAGCCCAGTGACGCCCATGAAGGCTCTGCAAAACTGAAAGTGGAAGCAGAAACAGTTGCTACCTGCGGGTATTTTGATAATTCATTTTCATATAAGCGTGCCAGTGCATATCCATCTGCACGGCCTTTGTTTGTAGGCACAACGATCACCTGGTCTCTATTATAACCAAGATCTTTTTGTTGTACATAATTCATCTGTTGCCCAATGGTCATTGTGCAGATGATCATTACAATGGATGCTGCAAACTGTCCCACTATCAATCCCTTTCTTAAAAAACCTGCATTGTTCTTTAAACTCATTTTACCTTTTAAAACTTCAACGGGATTGTAACCGGACAATATAATGGCGGGATAGATGCCCGCAATTAAAGCAATGACACACACCAATAAAATGCAGAATAAAATAAACAGGGGATCAAAATGAAAAACAAGTTGCCTGTTGATGATCCGGTTAAATGGTTTGAGTAAGGCAAATGCAGCTAGCAACCCAATTACCACAGCTGCCATGGTTACCAGTAATGCTTCACCCCAAAATTGTTTTATCAATTGTTTTCTTTCCGCACCTAAGGCTTTTCTTACACCCACTTCTAACGCTCTTGTTGTGGAACGGCCAATAGACAAAGTAATAAAATTGATGCAGGCAACAAGTAATATTAAAATACCGATCGTGGCCAGTATGTAAGAGTATTTTGGGTTACTGACCGGTTGATTGCCGGAAGGTAATGATGTGTCAAGATGAATACCGGTTAAAGGTTGTAAATACATGTTGAATTCTTCACTTCCATAATCTTCACCCAACTGTTGTTTTAATAAAGCAGGGAATTTTTTTTGAAGATCTGCCGCATGTGCATTTTTATTCAGTAGTATATATGTTTCATTAAAAATATTAAACCAGCTATGCAAAAGGCCCGGCCTGAATATTAATTTATCGTTGGTGTAAGGCAGAAGTATATTGTATTTAATACTTGATTCTTCCGGGGCTTTCGCTGCAATACCTGCAATAGTGAATAATTGTTTGGTATCGCCCAATTGCATTTCAAAACTTTTACCGACCGGGTCGGCATTACCAAAATATTTCTTTGCTATTTCAGGTGTAACAATAATTGAACTGGTTGTTGGAAATGGATTATTCCTGTCGCCCTTCAATAATTTAAAATCAAACATCTTAAAAATGTCTGCATCAGCCATGGTGATATTTTCATTAAAAGAATTGTCACCACTTTTTATCAACGTATTAAAATCATAAACACGACACATGGCTTCCACTTCAGGAAAACTGCTTTTGATAGCGGGGCCCATGGGAATAGGTGTAACTGTGTTTGTAAAATCCTGACCCTGGTATTTTTCATTTTGCCATACACGAAAAATGCGATCGGCTTTTGTATTGAACTTATCATAGCTGAACTCACTTCGTATAAACAACATAATAAGCACACAACAGGTAACTCCAACCGCTAATCCTGCAATATTAATAGCAGTATACGTTTTATACCTGCTCAGGTACCGAACTCCAATTTTAAAATAGTTTTTAAACATATTTTTTATTTGTGCTAATAGCTATTGGCTATTAGCTGTTAGCTGACAATCATTCCGTTCTCAAACTCTTCACCGGGTTTGCCACCGCAGATCTTATTGCCTGGAAACTGATGGTTACAAATGCTATAACCATCGCCAGGAAAACTGCTGCAACAAATATCCACCAGCTTATATCAATCCGGAAAGCATAATCCTGCAACCATTTATATACACAGAACCATGCAAGCGGCCATGCTATGATCGCGGCTATTAAAACATATTTCAGAAAATCTTTTGACAGCATCGCTACAATATTCTGAACCGATGCGCCCAATACTTTTCTTATGCCAACTTCTTTTAGTCTTCTTTCAGCAGAATAGGATGCAAGACCGAATAATCCAAGACAGGAAATAATAATGGCCAGCACGGCAAGCACACCAACAATTGAACTGACCTGTGAGTCTGCGCGGTATACATCCGCGAAATGCTCATCCAGGAACTGGTATTCAAATGTGCGGTCAGGGAAATTTTTTTGCCATGTTGATTGTATGAACGCAATTGCTTCTTTTGCTTTACTGCCATTTATTTTAACTGACATATTACTGAAACCCCAGTCTTTCTGGTTGTACATGAACATCGTCTCAATTTTATAATGCAGCGAATTGAAATTGAAATCTTTTGAAATACCTACTATTGTTCCGGTTGAATCAAAACCAAAATTTTTTCCCAACAGGAAAGACATAGGTTTCTTTGGGTCATCTTTCAGTAATTCTTTTGCAAGTGCTTCATTGATGATGTATTCTTTTCCATTTTCAGTAGGCTCCGGAGAAAAATTTTTACCAAGCAACAGGGGAATTTTATAAAGACTAAGATAATCGTGATCCACGATCAGTCGTGTGGAAGTAAGCTCGCGTTTGGGCCCATCGCCTATGAATTGTATACCGGATTGATCAAGATGACTGCCCAATACATCCTGTGCGCCGGTAACACCGGATATCAAACTATTACTTAACAGCTGCTGTTTTAATACATCAAATTTTCTGAACGTTATTTCATCAAGCGGGATGGTTACAACCTGGTCGCGGTTAAAGCCGGGGTCGCGGCTTTGCATATAATTCAATTGCTTCACTGCAAAGATGGTCGCGATCATCAAAAAAATAGCGCTCGAAAATTGTACTATCACTAACATATTCCGAAGTGTTCCTTTGTTCTTTCCTGTTTGAACAGAGCCTTTTAAAACTTTTACCGGTTGGAATGATGAAAGATAACCGGCAGGATAAAGCCCGGATAAAATTCCGATAGTGATCGTTCCTAAAACAACGATGATCAATAGCGATGGACTGGTAAAAAGCGGAAACTTTAACTGGCGTTGACTTAGTTGGTTGACGTAAGGAAGAAAGATCGCTACAAGCGTTACAGCAAGTAGTAATGCAAAAAGAGAAAGTATAACAGACTCGCTGATGAACTGCACGGATAGCTGCCACCGGTAGGCACCAACTGATTTTCTTATGCCAACCTCTCTTGCCCTTTCTGCCGAACGCGCGGTGGAAAGATTCATAAAATTGATGCAGGCGATCAGTAACACTACCAGTGCAATAGCAAAAAATATATTCGTATAATTTTTATCAAACTTCTGGTAGTTGAGATAATCAAGACCGATATCTGTTGCGCCTGCATGGACCTCTTTTAAAGGAAGAAGAAATAATTCATAATATTTCCACCCGTCGTTGTTGGTTAGATATTTTTTAAGATAGGCTGGAAATCTTTTCTCCAGCGCAGCAACATTGGTATTAGGCGCTAATTCAAAATAAGTGTCCAGCCAGTTGCCTCCCCAATTGTTAAACATCCATGGTTGGTAAATAGAGCTGAAAGAGTACAAAGCATCAAACTGTAACTGTGAATTTTGGGGTACATTTTCCAAAATGCCTGTAACTACAAAACTTGTTGTATCACCCCCATAATGTGTAATGGTTTTGCCGATCGGATCTTCTTTGCCGAATAATTTTTCTGCACTTGCCTGTGTTAAGATGGCACTGTTGGGCTTTTGCAAAGCTGTTGCCCGGTTGCCTTTCAGCAGCTTAAAATCGAACATTTGCAGGAAAGTAGAATCAACAAAATAGGATTCTGAAAAAAATATTCTTTTTTCTCCTGCTGTCATTTGGTATTTGTTCGTCCAGTGTATTCGCGTGAAGTTCTTTACTTCGGGGAAGTCATTTTTAATAGTTGGCCCCATGTTAAACATAGAGAGTCCCACCTTTTGCGAAGCAACCATGCCCTCAAATTTCTGCACCTCATTTAACCGGTAAATATTCTTTGTGTGGAAATTATCAAAGCTTCTTTCATATGTAACAAACAGCATAATTATTATGCATACTGCCATGCCGATAGCAAGGCCAACAATATTTATCGCAGAAAAAGTTTTATTCTTCAATAAATTCCGCAGGGCTGTTTTGAAATAATTTTTGAACATAGACGAAGATTTCTGATGTAGGATTTTGAAATTTCTGATTTATTTGACTTGCTATTGACCATTCACCATGTTCTATTATTTTTTCTTTCTTTTGTATTAAAGCTGCAAGCCATAAGTTTTTAGGCTTCGAATATTTACTCACTATTCACCATTCACAATTCACCGGGTTATTCCGTTCTTAAACTCTTCACGGGATTTGCCAATGCTGCTTTTATTGACTGGTAACTTATTGTAAATATTGTCATCAATATGATCGAAATGCCTGCGATCAAAAAAACATTGGCGCCGATGTTTATGCGATAGGCAAAGCCCTGCAGCCAGCTATGCATCAGCCACCATGATACCGGGAAAGCAATGATCAATGATATCAATACAAGCCTTAAAAAATCCTTTGACAACATACTGGTGATGTTGGCTACGGAAGCGCCGATCACTTTCCTTACACCGATCTCTTTTTGTCTTTTTTGTGCCGTAAACGCAGCCAGACCAAACAAACCTAAACAGGAAATAATAATGGCAAGCCCTGCAAAATATTTTGAGAGCGTTGCAATTCTTGACTCTGTATCGTATTGCTTTTGATATGCTTCATTCAGGAAATTGAATGTGAATGGAAACCCGGGATTATAACTTTCATATAGATGCTGAATGGCAGCAATTGTTTGTTGCTGGTCAGTTGCTTTTATTCTTACCATCATTTTAAACCAGGGATTTTTTTCCGGCGGCTGCAAAGAAAAATATGCAGGTTTAACGGGTTCGTGCAACGATTCGAAATGAAAATCTTTTACTACGCCAATGACCTGCCTGTTATTACCAAAAAGCTTTATATTTTTTCCGACAGGATCTTTTAAGTGCATCACGCTTACGGCAGCTTCATTTAAAATTATTTTGGAATAATCATCACCATAATTCCTGGAAAAACTCCTGCCTTCCTTCATCTGCATATCCATTGTTTCTATAAAATCATAACCGGCGCCAAAGCCTTCGAAATAAACATCATCATCAGGATTTTTCCCCTGCCATTCCAATCCATAATTACCATAGTTTCGGCCGATCATATTGTTGAAAGTGAAACTCGCATTTACAACCCCGGGTATTTTTTTAAGCTGTGCAATAAAATTGTCTTCATTTCCCTGCAGGCTTCCTTCCGAATCAAATCTTACTACGTTGTCTTTATTATAACCGGGATTTGTTGATTGTATAAATTTTACCTGTTGGTAAATAATGATCACACTTACAATTAAAACAGTTGACATCGTAAATTGAAATACAACCAGGCCTTTTCTTGATAAAACCTCTGCGACTGAACTGTTCAGCTTTCCCTTTAATATGACCATCGGGTTAAACTTTGATAAGTATAACGCAGGATAACTTCCTGCAAGCAAACCGGTAACCAGGGCGATGGCAATAAATGCAATGATGATCTTCGGATCGAAGCTTAATGATATCTGTTTGCCTGTAAGTTGATTGAATTGCGGAAGTAAGAGCAACGCGATCAATATCGCAAAAACCATTGCCAGTAATGTAAGCAGTAAAGATTCTGAAAGGAATTGAAAGATCAATTGTTTGCGGCCTGCTCCCACAACCTTTTTAATTCCCACTTCTTTCATTCGTCTCGAAGCCTTTGCAGTGGAGAGATTCATGAAATTGATGCATGCGATCACCAGAATAAAGATCGCGATAAGTGAAAACAATTGTACATATTCTATTTTACTGCCTGTTTGTGACCCGTGGCTAAAAGAGTTAAGCAAATAATTATCGGAGAATTTTGCCGCGAATAAACTGCGTGTTGTGTCATCGAGGTTAGCAGAGATAACTCCTGCGATCCTTTTGTTGAAAGCATTAACATCAGTTCCCTGTTTCAGCAAAACAAAATTATGCGGGCCGGTATTCCCCCATGTTTTCACCCAGCTTTGAACGCTGAAGTAATATTCAAACGACAAAACAAAATCAAACTGCTGGGAGGAATGATATGGCAGTTTTTCAAAAACACCTGATACAAAAAAGGTAGTGTCGTGCTGAAATTGTATTGGTTTGCCAATTATATTTTCAGTTGTTCCAAACAATTTATTTGCAAGCTCATCAGAAATAACAATGGAGTTGTTATCTGCAAGTACTTTGTTCTTATTTCCTTCCAATATCTTAAAAGAAAAAATATTGAAATAATCTTTACCGGCATATTGCCCTGTTGCTTTTATATTTTTGTCACCAACGGTGAGCGTAAATTTCTGGAACCAATCCGGCGGTGCAAGCGAAGCGGCATATTCTACTTCAGGCATCTGGCTTTTAAAAATGTCGCTTACCAAACCTGATGATTCATCAGAAACTTTTACATCCCCATCCGATTTCCTGTGCTCCATTATTTGGTATAAACGATTATCGTTTGCAAAGAATTTATCAAAACTCAACTCATCATTTACCCATAAAAAAATAAGCAGTGCGCAGGCAAGGCCCGCTGAAAGCCCGAGTACATTCAGCAAAGTGAATTGACGGTCCTTCATGAGGTTCCGCCACGCGATCTTTAAGTTGGTTTTGAACATAAGCGGGAATTTCTGATGTATGATTTTTTTGATGTCTTATTTATTCACTATTCACCATTGACCATTCACTTTTAAGTTTTGTATTCTAAGTTTTAAGTTCTGCGTTTTTCACCTTTCACATCTGTCTTTTCACATTCATCATTCCGTTCTCAAACTTTTCACCGGGTTTGCCAGTGCCGCTTTTATTGCCTGGAAACTCACAGTGGCCAGCGCGATCAATAATGCAGCAACCGCAGCAAATAAAAATACCCACCATTGAATATCGATACGGTAAGCAAAATCCTGTAACCATTTATGCATTGCATACCATGCACCCAAAAATGCAAACGGAACTGCAATGGCAACCAGTAATAAAAATTCTTTAGAAAGTAAGGCAACGATGCTGCTGACATTTGCGCCCAAAACTTTTCTCACACCGATCTCTTTAAACCGCTGGGAGATAGCAAATGCAGACAAACCAAATAAGCCTAAGCACGCAATAAAAATGGAGATGCATGCAAACACTGTGAAAATGGTTTCCTGCTTCTGTTCCGCAGCATACAGTTTTTCAAAATTCTCATCCAGAAAAGTGTATTGGTAAGGTAAGTCAGGAAGAAATTTTTGCCAGGTATCTTTCAGTGTTGCCAATGCAGCAGGAATATTATTGCCTGATATCTTTACTGAAATATTATTGTAAAAAGACTGTCCCGGTGATGTTGCGGGCATGATAAATATAAGTGGCTTTATTTCCTGGTGAAGCGATTCAAAATGAAAGTCATTCATCACGCCGATGATATGCCCTGTTATAAAACCATATTTAAAATTTTTGCCTACAGCATCCTGGGAAGACTTCCAGCCGACAGCTTTTACTGCTGCTTCATTGATGACGAAATTGGCAGTATCTGTTCCATAATCACGCGAAAAATTTCTGCCGGCAGCCATATGAATGCCGTAAGCAGGAATGAAGTCATAGTCTGCAGCAACAAACCGTATTTCTTCTTTTACAGGCACCATCGAATCTGACCCGGGAGCGGAGGCACCCATATCATCCAATAACCTTCCCGTTGGAATTCTCGACGAACGTGCAGCATCTTTTATGTTTGGATCCCGCAACAGTGTGCTGCGGAAAGTTTCATATTGATCATTCAACTGGTTATAATAAGGGATTGTAAGGATGTATTGCTTATCATAACCAAGGGAAGCTTTTTGCACATAACGAAGTTGCTGGAACACTATCATTGTTGTAATGATAAGAACGATCGAGATGGCAAACTGGAACACAACAAGCACCTTTCGGAAACTAATACTGCTTCCCTGTATTTTAAATAAACCTTTCAGCGTTGTTACAGGTTTAAATGAAGACATGAACAATGCGGGATAAATTCCTGAAATAATACCTACAACAAATGGTGATAAAAACAAAGGAACCAGTACCTGCCATTTCAGTAACATGTTCACAGAAAGTTGCTGCCCGGACAGTTTATTAAGCCATGGCAGTGCGAGGTATAATAACAGTAACGCTATTATTATGGCTGACCATGTCAGCAAAACTGATTCACTGAGGAATTGAAGGATCAGCCCTTTCTTGCTTGCACCAACTACTTTTCTTATGCCGATCTCTCTTGCACGCAAAGCAGAACGCGCTGTTGAAAGATTCATGTAATTAATGCATGCTATCAATAAAATAAATAAAGCAATAGCGCCAAAGATCTGTACAGTGCTCATTTTTCCATTCGGTTCTGCTTCATAATCCGTGTGAGAATAAAGATGAATGTCTGTAAGCTTTTGCAGGTCAAGCTTAGTGAATTTTGAAGGCTTATTCGGGCCATACTGTCCTGCCATGCGTTTGTCAAGAAAAGCAGGGAACCTTGATTTCATGCTTTCGATATTATAATTCTTCGGAAGCAATAAATAAGTAAAAAATGAATTGTTGCTCCAGTTGGTACGCAGGTTTTCGGCACCATAAACAGCAGAATCCTTTAAAGTATTAAACGACACCAGTATGTTTGGATGTATGTGTGCATTGGCAGGAAATGTTCTATATACGCCTGTTACTTTAACATCAAACTGGTTATTGGCCCTGATTACTTTATTGATGGGATCTTCATTGCCGAAATATTTTTTCGCGGTTTCTTCTGTAAGCATTACAGCAAAAGGTTCTTTTAATGCAGTTTTCGGATTCCCTTTCACAACATCCATTGTAAATACATCAGCTATGTTTTCATCTGCAAAATATACATCCTCCTCATTGAGCAATTTGTCTTTATAACGAAGTGGTGTTGTGCCATTATTCAACAAACGCGTCATTTTTATGATCTCCGGGAAATCGGTCGGCAAATAATAACCAAAAGGAGGGGAGACCGTACTTAAGCTCAATGTGGCATCACCGTTGCCATTATAAAAAGTTCTTGTTACGCGATATACCTGGTCTGCATTTTTATTGTACTTATCATAACTTAATTCGTTAAGGATATACGTCAGGATCAACAGGCAACAGGTTAATCCAACAGTTAGACCAAACAAATTGATGAAGGAAATAAATTTATACTTCATCAGGTTGCGCCACGCAGTTTTGAGATGATTACGAAACATGATTATTACAATTGATTTAGTAAAAAGCTTTATTACAAAGCACACTTCTGTTTCCGGCTAAAAGAAGTCCCAACGGTTATGCCAACAGCCAAACCCTTTGTAGATAAAGACTTTATGAGACGGTTATGATGTGAAGTGTACGAAAGCGAACAGTTCTTGTTCGTACCCGCACAATGAATTTATCGGAAAGCATTTATATTCGCCCTACAATTATAAATCATATGAAAAAAATCTTGTTGCCAGTATTGACTTTTGTAATATGCAGTTATGTATCTGCGCAGGTTCAGTTGCCACAGCCCAGCCCCACAGCAAGCCTTACGCAAAATTTTGGTATTGGTAAGATCACACTTGTTTATTCACGGCCCTCATTAAAGGGAAGAACGGTGTTTATGGACAATAGTGACCTTGCACCCGTTGGTAAACTTTGGCGCACCGGGGCTAATGCTGCCACCCGTATATCATTCACGGAAAAAGTGAATTTCGGCGGAAAAGATCTTGACACCGGTTCATACGCCCTTTATACCATTCCCGGTAAAACAGAATGGGAAATTATCTTAAACAAAGGAGTAAACAACAGCGGAACAGATGGCTATAAAGAGAGTGATGATGTATACCGGTTTAAAGCTGCAGCAAACAATGCAACCGGCGTGAATGTGGAAACATTTACTATGGAATTTCTGAACATCAAACCGGAGAGCTGTGATCTTGTTTTAGCCTGGGGAACTACGGCCGTAAGAATTCCTGTCACTACAAACTTTAAAGACAAAGTAAAGGCACAACTGGAAACTGCCATGCAGGGGAGCGATAAGCCTTACTGGCAGGCTGCTAATTTTTATTATACATATGATAAAGATTATGCGAAAGCCTTAGACAACATTAATCATGCATTGGAAAATAACCAGGATGCCTTTTATATGTATATGATGAAGGCACGTATACAAAAAGAACTGGGAGACAAAACAGGCGCTAAAGCCAGTGCAGAGAAATGTATTCAAACAGCAACGACTGCAAAAAATGATGATTATGTAAAACAGGCAAATGACTTCCTGAAGACCTTATAAGTGCAATTTTGATCAATAGTGAACGGCAGCTTTCGGGCTGCCGTTTTTATTTAGTGAAAGATTTTTTATGTATTTCATTTAACAATTGCATCTTACCTGTATCTTTTAAATTGTAACCAGGTTTGCTTATATGAGAAAATTAATCATTCTGTCCGTCATCGCTTTTAGCCGCCTTACAGTATCAGCCCAACACGAAAGTATCTATGCGAAACAATGGAATGAAATTGATTCGCTTGTTATCCAGAAACACCTGCCTAAGTCGGCTTTGCAAAAAGTGAATATTTTATATGCCGACGCAAAAGAGAAAAGCATTCATGATGAAATGATCAGGGCTTTATTGTACAGGTTTGATCTCGAAGAGACAATAACAGATGTTGATATTACCAAACAGGTATCTGTATTAAAAAAGGAGTTACAAAGCAGTAACGAGCCTGTTTCAAAAGCTATCCTGCAGGCGTTACTGGCAGAAAACATTAATTACTATTATTACCAGCACGCATGGGAAAACAACCGCAGAAAAGAGACTGTAAATTATAAAGAGGATGACCTGTCAACATGGAGTAATACGCAACTAATTCAAACTGTTGACAGCTTGTATGCCGAAGTATTTTCACAGGAAAAATTATTGCAGCAAACAAACACTTCCTTTATTAATGCAATACTGATCAAAGGAAATATGCCTAAGACAAGGCCAACTGTATACGACCTGCTTGCGCATGAAGCGCTTGATTATTATAAGACCGGTCTTACTTATATCACGCAACCAGGCTATGCTTTTACTTTAAATGATGAACATTCTTTAGCAACAGCAGGTGAGTTTATATCCTATCGTTTTTCTTCGCGGGATACAACATCCCATCTTTTAAAAGCTTTGCAATTATTTCAACAACTGATGCAGTTTCGTTTATATGATACAGATCCCGCTGCCTTCATAGATGCCGATCTTGAACGAATTGAATGGGTCAAGAACAGGGCAATTTTTCATAACAAAGACCAGTTGTATAAATATGCATTGCTGGATATTACGAACAGGTTCACCAATACAAAACCTGCCGCTGAAGCATGGTATGCGTTGGCGAAGATCGAAACGGAAAAGGCTTCCTCCTATCAACCTTTAAATGATACAACCGAAAGATATGGTTACGTAAAAGCAAAACAATTGATCGATGAAAGATTAAAGACAATGCCTGATTTCTGTTTTGGTAACGATGAAATGAAGTCATTGCTAGCTGATATTGTAAAGCCTGAACTTAACACACAGGCAGAATCGGTAAATGTTCCAAATGAGCCCTTCCGTTTGTTGGTGAATTACAAAAATATTGATACGCTGTATGCACGGTTACTCTTGCAGAAAGATGTTCGTAAAGCGGAGAAAAACAAAAAATATGATAAGTGGAGAGATATTCCGATGGTACCGCCGGTTAAACTATTTCAACAATTATTGCCGCAAACAAACGACTACCAGCAACATTCAGTTGAAATAAAAATTGACCCGTTGCCTGCAGGCGATTATGTTCTTCTCATCAGCAACAGCAAAGATTTTAACAGCCAAAAAGATAAACTCGCTACACAGGTATTCACTGTTTCCAATCTTGCCTATATGCATAATGAGTTTGACTATTTTGTTGTGGACAGGGAAACCGGGCAGCCCTTGCAAAACGTAAAGGCTACAGGCACCATTCAAGTAAAAAATAAAAACGAGAGATGGGGTACGAAAAAATTACCTCCTTTATATACAGATAGCCTCGGGCATTTGGTCATACCGGTTGATAAAAGGAAAAAAGAGAATTATGGAAATGTTTACCTGGAATTGGAAAAAGGAGATGATGTGCTTGAAACAAGCGACCGGATATTTTCTTACAGCTATAGCTATAATAATGATGATGACGATGATGAAGATGATTCGACCTACGAAGATGATAATTCTCATGTTTATTTTTTTACAGACAGGAGTATTTACCGCCCGGGGCAAACAGTTTTCTTTAAAGGCATTGTGTTGACCAAAGACCGAAAAACAAAACAGAATAAATTATATAGATACACAGACAGTATTGAAGTTCACCTGAATGATGCAAATTGGAAAACCATAGATTCCATGTATGTTACGCTGAATGAATACGGTTCGTTCAGCGGCAAATTTGTACTTCCTCAAAATGCGTTGACAGGCGAATTTTCCATCGAGACTTTAGATTTCATGGAAGGGGAAGCGGAGTTCAATGTTGAAGAATATAAACGGCCAACTTTTTATGTTGAGTTTGATACGCTCAAGGGTTCATACCGCCTGAATGATACAATAAAAGTTACAGGATATGCAAAAGCATATGCCGGCAACAACATTGACAATGCTAAAGTGAGTTATAACATACAACGCTCGGCAAATTTTCCTTATCCATACCTGTTCTGGAAAATAAGAAGGCCATATTCAGGCAGTGTGGAAATTGCAGACAGCATTATCAGCATTGATGCGAACGGGAAATTTGAGATCAGTTTTGTGGCGACACCTGATTCATCTGTTGACAGAAAAACAGAACCCGTATTTGATTTTGAAATTGAATTATCGGTAACCGATGCAAATGGTGAAACAAGGGAAGCTAAAACCAGTATAAATATTGCCTACAAATCAATGGTGCTGCAGGTAAATGTGCCTGTCGCAACAGAGGTAAGTAAATTCAAAAACATTTTTATTACAACAAAAAACAGTGCAGGCGAAAATATTCCTGCATCAGTAGGTATAACTATTAGCCCGTTGCAAGCTCCTTCAAAAGCATACAGGAAAAGATTATGGCAGCAACCCGACCAGTTTGTAATGAGCAAACCGGTCTATGAAACTTATTTTCCGTATGATGAATATGAAGCGGAAACAGATTACCGTGAATGGAAAAAACTTGATGTAGTAATAAAAGATAGTTTCAATACAACATCAACATCTGATTACAAACTGCAAACAGCAAACTTAAAACAAGGTTGGTACTGTATTGAAGCATTAGCAAAAGACAAAGATGGGAATGAAGTAAAAGATGTTCGCTATATACAGTTATATGATATGAATGCTGCGGGTTTGCCTTCGCCGCAGGTCAACTTCTCACAGCTGATAAGCAATTCAGGCCAGGCCGGCGATAAAGCACAGCTCTTGCTCGGCACAAGTGAAGAGAATGTATTTTCAGTTGAAAAAATTACTGCCAACAGTGACCAGGATTCATTGAAGTATACACAACTCAATAATAACAAGAAGCGCATTGAATACACCATTCAACCCAACGATCATGATAATATCGGTTTGTACTATGCCTTTATAAAACACAACAGGTTTTATACCGGTGGAATGCAGGTGTATGTAAACAATGATCAAAAAAACCTCAACATAACATATGCAAGTTTCCGCAACAAAACAGAGCCGGGCAGCAAAGAAACCTGGACTGTGCACGTAAATAATAATAATGGAGAAAAGGCAGATGCAGAATTGTTGACAGGCATGTATGATGCTTCACTCGACCAATTCAAAAAGCAGCAATGGGAAATTCCATATTTCAATAAAACGAATTATACCGGCAATAACTGGGAAGGCGACAATTACTATGCAGCAAGGTCTGATGAAGATTGGGAAGGAGAATGGTTCTATACTCCCGAAAAAGTATATGATCATATTGCACGATCAGCCTATGAATTTTTGCATGTCTATGAAGATGCATTTATGGAAAAACAGACAGGATTTAAAATAGGATCATTTAACCAGGAAGGTGATAAAAGTGATGTTGTTGATTATGATCATGATGTGACATACATGAAAATACCTGCAGAGAAACAACTAATGGGGCGTGCAGCAGGCCTTGCAGTAACTCAGGGAAATGCGTTAAATGAAGTAGTCGTTACCGGTTATTCAACTGCTAAGAAAAATCTTACCGGTTCTGCTTCGCAGGTTTCTATAAGAGGTATTTCAAGTTTGAATGCAAATGCAACTGCATTGATAATAATTGATGGTGTGATAACCGAAATGAAAATCGATGATCTTGATGTGAATGAAATAGATCATATAGAAGTTTTGAAAGGTGGTGAAGCAATAGCATCCTATGGTGCAAAAGCTGCAAACGGTGCTATTGTTATAACCACAAAAGAGTTTGTATTACGCAATGGTCAAAGGAAGGAAGAACAACCACCAGTGCAGGTAAGAAAGAACTTTAATGAAACCGCTTTTTTCTTTCCGCAGTTATATGCAGATAGTGCAGGCAATTTCAGTTTTAATTTTACAATGCCCGATGCTTTAACGCAATGGAAGTGGATGAGCTTTGCACATACGAAAGATCTTGCTTTTGGTTTGAGAGAAGAAAATATTATCACCCAAAAAACTTTAATGGTGCAACCAAGCCTGCCAAGGTTTTTAAGACAGGGTGACGAGATCGTCTTGACAGCAAAGATCAGTAACCTGGGTGACAGTGTTCTCAATGGCACAGCAACAGTGCAGCTGATCAATGCGATCTCAGGGCAGGTGTTAAATGATGCATTTAAAGTAACTGCTCTTGAACAAAATTTCTCAGCCGAGGCTAACCGCAGTACGATCATACATTTCCCGGTAAGCATCCCGTTGGGTTATAATGATCCGTTGACGGTGAGAATTATTGCAAAGTGTAATAATTACAGCGATGGTGAAGAGAAAACCCTTCCCGTTCTTTCTAACCGCGTACTTGTTACAGAAACACTTCCTTTATATATGCCCGGTGAAGGAACAAAGGAATTCAAATTTGAGAAACTGGCGAATAATACGTCAACAACATTAACCAACGAAAGCCTCACTGTAGAGTATACACCTGACCCTGCTTGGTATTCTGTACAGGCATTACCTTATCTGATAGAATTTCCGCACGAATGTGCTGAACAAACATTCAACCGTTTTTATGCAAATGCATTGGCAGCGAATATTATTTCCAGACATCCACGCATAAAACAGGTTTTGGAGACGTGGAGTAAGGATTCAACCGCATTTGAAAGTGCCCTCAAAAAAAATGAAGAACTAAAACAAATATTGCTTAATGAAACACCCTGGGTCATTGATGCTGAAAATGAGGCGCAGCAAATGAAAAATATTGCCTTGCTTTTTGATGCTGTCAAAATGAGCAATAGCACTGCATCAGCATTGCAACAATTAAAACAACTGCAAATGGGCAATGGTGCCTTTGCATGGTTCAAGGGTGGTTATGCCGACAGGTATATCACTCAGTATATTTTAACAGGTATAGGCAGGCTGAAAAAAATGAATGCAATTCCTGCAGCGCAGCAAAATGTATTGGATGACATTGCCGGTAAAGCCCTGGTTTATCTCGACAACGAAGCTGGAAAAGATTATAACCAGCTTATTAAAGGCAAGGCTGATCTCACTAAAGATCATTTAGCTGAATTGCAGATACAGTATTGGTATATGCGCAGCTTTTTTGCTGATGAAAACACCGGGACAATCCCGGTCGATGCTCTTAAGTTCAGTATACAACAGGCGGAGCAATACTGGATGAAACAATCACCGTATATGCAGGGGATGCTTGCTGTTGCTTTCAACCGTATATTTCCTGCAATGAAGCCCGGAACAAAATTTAAGAACACACCGCTTGATATTATCCACTCACTAAAAGAAAATGCTGTAGAAGATTCTATAAAAGGAATGTATTGGAAAAATAATCTGAACGGTTACTATTGGTATGAATCGCCGGTTGAAGCGCAAGCCTTGCTGATCGAAGCATTCAAAGAAATTCTGCCCGAAGACTCTTCAATAGCTGAAATGCGCAGGTGGCTTATTCTTAATAAGCAAACGAATAATTGGGGGACAACGAAAGCAACGGCTGATGCATGTTATGCTTTGCTGTCAGGTAATGTGATTGATTCTTCACAATATATTTATGCAACGATCCATCTTGGTGATTCAATAATAAACACGGCAAACGGGTTGCAACAGCAGGGTAGCGGTTATATCAAACAACGTATCGATGGAAAAAATGTGCAGGCTTCAATGAGCGATATATTGGTCTCTGTTTCCGGTTCTGCGAAAAATGCTAATCCTTCCTCTTCATACGGTGCTGTTTACTGGCAGTATTTTGAAGATATAGATAAGATCAGTACGGCATCTTCACCACTTTCGGTGAGCAAAAAATTATTTATTGAAAAGAATTCTGGTAAAGGGAAAATTTTACAGACTGTTAGTGACAACGATCAAATAAAAGTGGGTGATAAAATAGTTATAAGGCTTGTTATTAAAACTGACCGTAACATGGAATATATTTACCTTAAAGATATGCGGGCTTCTTCAATGGAACCTGTAAATGTGTTGAGTGAATATAAATGGCAGGATGGCCTGGGTTATTATGAATCAACCAAAGATGCTGCTACTAATTTCTTTTTTGATCATCTTACAAAAGGAACATATATTCTTGAGTACCCCGTTTACGTTACACATAGCGGAAATTTTTCTGCAGGCATTGCAACCATTCAATGCATGTATGCGCCGCAATTTTCTGCACACAGTGAAGGGTTAAGAATAGACTGCGGGCCATGAGCAATTCACCATTCACTATTGACTATTCACTGAACTATTCCGTTCGCAACGACTCAACCGGGTTTGCTATGGCTGCTTTGACTGCCTGGTAGGAAATTGTAATCAACGCAATTACACATGCAGATATACCTGCTGCTGCAAAAACCCACCATTGCACATCGATATGATAAGCATATTCCTGCAGCCATTTGGTAACTGCCCACCATGCAATTGGAAAAGCTATTCCATTAGCTATAAGAACCAGCTTTAAAAAATCTTTCGATAACAATGAAGCAAGGTTGAATACTGTTGCACCTAATACTTTTCTTACACCAATTTCTTTTATTCTTTGTTCGGCTGAAAAAGTTGCCAGGCCAAACAAACCTAAACATGCAATAAAAATTGTTGCAAGTGCTGCCCAAATTAAAATTGTCTGGCGGCGTTCGTCTTCCATATAAAATAAAGCTAACTGGTCGTTTAAAAAATGATATTCAAACGGATCGTTCTTATCATTCTTTACCATTACATCTTTTAACTTTTGCAATGTACCTTGTATATTGGTTGCTGCTATTCTTGCCGTGTAATAATCTATCACAAACACAGGATTATTATTATAAGCAAGCACCAGCGGTTCAATTTTGTCACGCAACGTTTGAAAATGAAAATCTTTCACGATGCCGATTACGTGTGGTGAAAAAGGAATGTTGTTATCATTGATTGATTCAAAATTTCCATCGCCGCTTCTTGACGTTTGAGGTATTTCAACTACCTGCCCGGCAGGTTGGTTTAGACCTAACATCTTTGCTGCTGTTTCATTAATAATAATATTTGATGAATCTGCCGGCGTGTCAAAATTTCTTCCTGTTAGTAATTTAATTTGATATGTTTTCAGAAAATCTTTGTCTGCGCCAAACAGGTAAGCAACTTTCGGCTCATCAGTGCTACCGGAATTTCTGATCTTAACTGTGCTGATTGTTTTCCATTCACCCGGCACTCTTGATGTAACAGACACATCCCGTACCGAAGGAATTTTAATCATTTCAGCCTTCACCGCTTCAAAGTTTGCTCTTGCTTTGCCTGTATTTACATCAATTACCACCAGCAGATTTTTATTAAAACCCAAATCAGTTGTGTTTAAATATTTTACCTGCAGAAAAAGAACAATTGTTGCAATAATCATTATGATTGAAATGGTAAACTGGAAAACAACCAATCCTTTTCTTAATGATAAATCGTTTTTGTTTTGAAGCTTTAATCCTTTCAGCAATAACACAGGTTTAAACCGTGAAAGCATTAATGCAGGGTAACTGCCTGATAATAAGCCTGTGGCTATTGCAAAAATTGAGGCGTATATCCAGATGCGATAGTCGGTTGAAAAACCAAGCGAAAGTTGTTTATTGGTGAATTGATTGAAAGCGGGAAGTATAAGGTTAACAACAAGCAGCGACAATAGAAATGAAATGAAAGTTACCAATAGCGATTCAAATAAAAATTGCTTCAGTAAATTGTTTTGCAATGCACCGATTGTTTTACGCACGCCAATTTCTTTCAACCGGCTGGACGCTTTTGCAGTGGTGAGATTCATGTAGTTAATGCCCGCAATCAATAAAACAAAAAAGGCAATGAAAGAAAATATTTTAATGTACAATGCGCTTCCTTTTACCATTGCATCTACATTGGAATTTCTTGCACCGTCAACAATGTTTTCAGAATTAAGATGAATATCTTTTAAAGGTTGCAGGCTGAAAGAAAAAGTTGTGCCGGCAGGGGCGGTAAAATTATCATGCACCAGTTTAGACATTTGCGTGGCAACGGCATCTGCTTTGGCATTTGATTTTAATAGTGCGTAAACGGAAAAATTATCGGATAGCCAGTCGCTGGCGAAGCGTTCTTTAAAAGAAGTATTATTGCTGAAAGATGTTTCCGAAATCGCCGAACCAAAATCAAAGCTTGAATTACGCGGATGATTTTTTAAAACACCTGTAATTTTTAGCGGCTCATCCATAAAACTAAACTGCAGTGTTTTCCCAAGCACATCCGTTTTATTAAACAGACGCATTGCAAGGTCTTGCGTGACGATGATAGAATTTGGGTCTTTTAAGGCGGTTATTTTATCTCCTGCAATAAGAGGGAAATCAAAAATGTCCAGTAAATTTTTATCAGCAACCGTTACCGTTTCCTGGAAAAAATTAGAAGGATTTTCGGGATTAATAATATTAGCTCTTCCTAATCTTTGAATGCGTGTAGTGTTTTCAACCCCGGAAATTTTTTTGGGCGATTCTTCAGCCAGCTTATAACCGGCGCCCGCAACGATTGTTGATTCGCCATTCACATTTTTATGTTCGACAATCCTGTAAATCCTGTCGCCTTTGCTATGCTGCCGGTCAAATGTAAGTTCATCAAAAAGATATAATCCAATCAATAAAAAACAACTCAAGCCAAATGTGAGCCCGGCAATGTTCAGCGTTGTATAGAGCTTATTTCTCGTAAGCGTTCTGAATGCGGTTTTGAAATAGTTTTTAAGCATATTTTTTATTTGTACTAATAGCTATTGGCTATTAGCTGTTAGCTAACAATCATTCCGTTCTCAAACTCTTCATCCCGCTTTACGGGATTTCGCTTGCTCACTCTGTTCGCAACGACCCAACCGGGTTTGCAATTGCCGCTTTAATCGTCTGGAAGCTTACCGTTATCAATGCAATCAATAAGACCAATGATCCTGCAGCGCCAAACATCCACCACGATAGATTGATACGATAAGCAAAATGCTGCAGCCATTTATTCATTATATACCATGCAACAGGTACAGAAATAAATGATGCGAACAAAACCAGCTTTAAAAAATCTCCTGATAGCATTGCGGCGATCCTGTTTGCTGTTGCACCTAAAACTTTTCTTATACCGATCTCTTTTGTTTTTTGAAATATCGTAAAAGATATAAGACCATATAATCCAAGGCAGGCGATGAGCAGCGACAGCACAGAAAAGTATAAGAATATTTTTGAGAATCGTTCTTCAGCTTTATACTGCTCTTTTATTTGCCGGCTCACAAAATCATAATCAAACAGTGCAGAAGGGAAATGTTTTTTCCACGTGCTCTCAACCAGTTTCACAACTTCGTTCGCTTTTGTAATATCTCCCTTTACTGTGATCCTTGAAAAATGATCATCAAGCTGGTATATGGCTAAAGGTTCGATTGCCTGCGCCAGAGAATTAAAATAAAAATCGTTCGTGACACCTATAACCACGCCTTTTTGATCTCCCATTCTAAAAGGCTTTCCAATTGCGTTTTCATCATTTTTCCATCCAAATTTTTTTACGGCCATTTCATTAAGAATAATTTGCCGGTCACCAGCGGGTGATGTACCAGTGGCGAAATTTCTTCCTACTAATAATTTAATGCCATACACATTTAAATACCCGGTGTCCACGCGAAGCCGTGCAGTATTTACCTGCAATGGATTTCCCTTGCTGTCAACTGTTTCAGAACCGCCACTACCCAGCCCGCCAACGATCATTGAATTGGATGTTGTAATACCCGAAATAAGCGGGCTGTTCCGTAACTCGTTTTTAAATGCCGCATATCCTTTAATAACATCTGTATTTCCATTCACCCGCAGGAAGAGCAATGCATCCTTATTGTATCCGAGGTCTTTATTTTTTATAAACGACATCTGCGCATAAATAACGACAATGCCTGTGATCAATATGATCGTGATAACAAATTGTGATACTACCAGTGTTTTGCGCAACAGTATTCCTTTGTCACTTGATTTGAATGTGCCCTTTAATATTCCTGCCGGCTTAAATGATGAAATAATAACAGCGGGATAGACACCGGAAAGAATACCAAGGAATACGGTTGCTATCGTAAGAAAAAGGAGCAATAAAGGGGATGAAAACAAAGAAAGGTCTTTGCCGGTAACCTGGTCAAAATATGGTTGTAACAAAAATGAAAACAGGAATGAAAGTATTAAAGCAATACATGCTGTACCGACTGACTCGAGTAAATATTGGAATATTAATTGCAGCTTGCCGGCACCCACTACTTTTTTAATACTTACCTCTTTTGCTCTTCCGGCAGAGCGTGCAGTGGCAAGATTGGTATAATTAATTCCTGCCAGCAATAAAATAAAGATGCCAATGGTAAAAAAAATATACACCGGCGTAATAGCACCCGCTGGCGCTATTTCATCCTGCAGGTTTGAACGCAGGTGAATATCGCTTAATGGCTGAAGCCTGTAGAAATAGATTGACCGCCAGATGTTAAAAAGATCGCCAATATATTTTCCATAGAATTGGGTGATCTTTTTAGAGAACGATTTATAGTCAACGCCTTTTTTTAATAATACATAGGTATAAAAACCGGCATCGCCCCAACCATCTGTAGTAAGTATATCGGGGTGTGTGATCTCAATTGTTTTGAAAGAAGCAAGCATGCTGAAGGTAAAGTGCGCATTTTTCGGAGGGTCGGACATGATGCCTGTTATTTTGTATGCTGCGCCATAACCGGTGCTGTCGTACATGTTGAGCATGAGTGTTTGACCCATTGGATCTTTATCTCCAAAATATTTTTTTGCTGCTGATTCGGTAAGTATGACAGAAAAAGGTTGGCTCAACGCTGTAGCCGCATTGCCTTGTGTAAGATGATAACTGAAAATATCGAAGAATGAAGGATCAGTAAGTAATATACCTGGCTGGAGCACCTGTTGGTTGTTGAAGGTTATTATTTCTTCACGCATTTTTAAACGTACAGCATTCTCAACTTCGGGGTAATCGTTTTGTAAAGCTTTTGCCATCGGCGCACTTGATACTGCCGATTCTTCAATACCTGTTTCCGTTTTTGTTGTTGACACCAGGCGGAAGATCCTGTTGTAATTTTTGTTGAACTTATCATAGCTCAATTCATCTGTTACCCAAAGCGCTATAAAAGCAAAACATGTTAGCCCTGCTGACAGTCCGAAAATATTTAAAAAGGAAAAGGTCTTGTTCCTTATAATATTGCGCCAAAAAGTTTTCAAATAAGTTAGAAACATACAATTTGTTTTTTGATGTATGATATGAAAGCCACGAGCCGTGAGTTACGGGCTTTGCGCTTTCACGTTTCACGTTTGACGTCTCACGTTATCATTCCGTTCTCAAGCTCTTCACAGGGTTTGCAATTGCTGCTTTGATTGCTTGATAACTTACTGTTAAAAGCGTAATGATTAAAGCACCTGCACCGGCTGCTATAAAAATCCACCAGGAAATATTTGTATGATATGTATATTTCTGAACCCAATTATTCATGAAATAATGCGCAATTGGTGATGCGATGAGTAATGAAATAATTACTAAGCCGATAAATTCTTTTGATAACAAATTCCAGATGTTAAACACGGAAGCACCAATAACTTTTCGAACACCAATTTCTTTTGTGCGTTGTTCTGCAACAAAACTTGCTAAACCAAAAAGACCAAGACAAGAAATAAATATGGCAAGACAAGCAAAAAAAGTAGAGAGTTTACCAATGCGCTGTTCCTGGCTAAATTTCTGTGCATATTCTTCATCAACAAATTTGTAATCAAACATTGCTGATGGAACAATGTTTTTAAAAACAGCTTCAATTTTTGGCAACGCTGCATTAGCACTTACTGTTGGTTTTATTTTTATTTCAATCTGACTTACCGTTTGATTTGTTGCATCCAAAAAGAAAATGCCACGCTTCTCTGGTTCATAAGGTGAACCCATTATCATATCCTTTATTACACCAACAATTTGAAAAGTTTTCATGCCACCTGCGGTCTTTACAAATTGACCAACAGGATTTTTAAAACCCATATCTTTTGCAGCAGTTTCATTAATGATAATTTTATTACTGTCTGTAGTAAAAGCTTTTGAAAAATCGCGACCTGCAATAAACTGCCATCCAACCATCTTGCCAAAACCGTATGATACATTGGTTAAAGCAAAGGAATATTCTCTTGGTTGCTTGCCAATCCAATCAAAATCGCTTGAATTATTTCCTATTTCTGTCATTGGGCTTGAAGAAAGTTCCATGCCTTCAACAACACCGGTATTCAACAACTCATTTCTTAACAAATCTAATTTGCCATCATAATTGGGGTTGTTTTTTTGAATCGTAATTAAGCCTGCCCTGTTGTACCCAATAGGACGATTTTGTGCAAACTGAATTTGTTTATACACAACAATAGTTCCGATAATTAAAATAACAGACACAGTGAATTGAACAACTACCAAAACTTTGCGTGGCAACGATGCAAACCTTCCTAAACTAATTGTTCCTTTTAAAACTTTTACAGGCTGAAATGCAGATAAATAAAATGATGGATAAGCACCCGCAAGCAATGCAGTTATTATAATGAATGCAAGATTAAGTAACCAAAAAAATGGATTTGAAAACGGTATTGAAATTTTTTTATCAGCAAGTTCATTAAACCATGGAAGTGATAATGTAACAAGTAATAATGAAAGTATGAAAGCCAACAGCACTACTAAAAATGATTCACTTAAAAACTGTTGAATCAATTGTGTTTTTAACGAGCCCATCGTTTTACGAATGCCAACTTCTTTCGCTCTCTTTTCAGCACGTGCTGTGCTTAAATTCATGAAGTTGATACACGCTAACAGTAACACAAAAATTCCTACAATTCCAAACAGCCATACAAATGTTATGCGACCACCATCAGGCAAACCATTTTTAAAATCAGAATATAAATGCCAATCTTTCATCGGATACAGCAAAGCTTGAAATTTATATTTCTTCATGCCGATTGACACTTCTTTTGGAACGCTGTTGTAGTAAAAATCTTTAATCGCAGCATTGGCAGTCGCCATTGAAACATTTGGTTTCAACTGCGCTAATATCGGGAACGAACTATTGTCCCAACTATTTTCAACTTGTTGTATCCAGTTGTTGGAAGCAACATATAAACTCCACGGTGCAAAAAATTTTATTTCGCCATAATCATTGTTAGCAGCAATATCTTCATACACACCTGTAACTATTACATCAATCTTATTATCTATTTTAAGGCTTTTATTCATCGGGTCTTCATTGCCAAATAATGCTTTTGCAATGGATTGTGCAATCACGATTGAATGCATGTCGTTCAATGAGCTGTAATTGCCTTCAATCATTTTTGGGGCAAACATATCCAGCCCTTCAGGTTCCATAAATTCACCCTGCCTCGATATTTTTTTATCGGCAGTTGAAATAGTATAATCATTAAACCACCATGCTATAACAACATGCTTAAAATATTGACTGTAGTTGCTTCTTAGCAATGCAACCGTAGGATAATGCATGTTATCTACACCAAATGTTTGATGCGTATTAGGATCAGTGTATATTCTTCTTACTTCAGCAATGCTTTCATAGTTTTTATTATTGTGATTATAGGTTACTTCATCATAAACCCAAAACCCAATAAGCATGGCAACCGCCATACCTACTGCAAGTCCGCCGATATTAATAAAAGAATAAGCCTTATTCTTTACAAGATTTCTCCATGCGATTTTAAAATAATTTTTAAACATAAGACCACGATTTATATGATTAAACTGATTAGCATAATTCTTTATTCACGATTGACGTTTCATGATTCTCCTTTATCATTCCGTTCTTAAACTCTTTACCGGGTTTGCAATGGCTGCTTTGATGGATTGATAGCTTACAGTTAATAATGCAATAGCAATTGAAACACCAACAGTCATTGCAAAAACACTAACCCCTATTGAAATTCGGAACGGATAATTATTTAACCAGCCATGCATAAAATAATATGCAATCGGGCTTGCTATCGCGAATGCAACTGCAATAAGCAGCATAAATTCTTTTGAAAAAAGGTAAACAATATTACCTGCCGATGCTCCTAACACTTTCCTGATACCAACTTCTTTTATACGCTGAACTGCCATGAATGAAACAAGACCATATAATCCAAGACATGAAATAAAAATTGCTATGCCGGCAAATAATTTATACAACTGAGATAACTGGTTTTCCTGCTCATAAAAGTTTGCAATCCTATCATCAAGAAATTGAAAACTGTAAACATATTCACTTTCCAGCACATTGGGATCCTAAGCTTAGAATTCCACGTGGACAAGTTGTCGCG
>JADMIO010854388.1_pt1 | contig 88327 bp, 87 predicted proteins | sample 8958161 | NCBI WGS metagenome assembly JADMIO01 (sample SAMN16585339, study PRJNA669376) | soil metagenome | isolation source: Crop rotation soil | place: USA: Cullars Rotation, Alabama | collected 2011 | reverse complement strand
CGACTTCAAGTCACGTGAATTCCAAGCTTCGGATCCCACTGTGCTGGAAAGTCGCGTGACCTCGATGAACGAGACCTTGTCGGCGGGCTTGACGGCGTCGGGCGTGGCGTTGAACAGGAATCCGATCCATCCCGTGCCTTCGCTCACGAACAGCCCGGTCTGCCCATAGCCGGCCTCTTCAGGCGCGACATCGCCGAGGACGGCCTGCACCCGCTCGTACGTGCTGCCGACCTGAAGGCCTGAGCGGGTGTGCGGGCCGGACTTGGCGATGCCGATCGACAGGAGTGTGCCCGAGTTGTCGGTGTAGAGGTCGAGCGTGTTGCGATAGGCGGCCTTCCACCACAGGTCACGCACGTAGCCGCACGCCGGGTAGGGCACGTCCACGTCGAAGTAGCCCGTGCGGGCGGCGGCCTGCTTGGTCATCCCCACCTGGACCGGGCCGACCGCTCCGGCGACGATCTGCATGCTCATGAGCGGCACGAGCGGCGTCTTGGTCGGCTTCGACGGCTTGACCGGAGCTGTGCTGGTGGCCTTCGTGGGCGCGGCCTTCGTCGTTGTTCTGGTCGCGGTCGCGGTCGGGTCGGACTTCGGCTGCGGGTCATCGCCCGAACCCAGTTGGTGCGCCACCAGGCCGGTGCTCACGCCGCCCACCATGCTGACCGCCACGATGCTCGCGGCTATCTGCAGCTTCATGATCGTCTCCTCGCTCGGGCTCCCTGCGGAACGCCCTTCACCGGAAGAGATGCACGGCGGCGATCAAAAGTTGTCGGCATCGACGCCCAATCTTTCGCGGACGAAGGCACGCGCCGTGTGGATGCGTGCCTTGACCGTGCCGACGGGTGTCTGCGTCAGGTCGGCGATGTCGTCGTAGGGCAGCGACCCGATGTCGCGCAGGACGAACGCCTCGACCGTCGCGGGGTGCACCTGCTCGAGAGCCTCGATCGCGTCCAGAAGGTCGAGCCGGCTGCCGGCGATGACGCTCGTGGTGCGCGGATCCGGGCTGATCGGAAACTCCTCGACCGACTGCTCCGCGAACCGGCGCTTCAGCGTGCGATACGTCTGCCGCGCGGAGTTGGACGCGACGACCGTGACCCAGCCGATGAACGAGCCCTGACCCGAGTAGTCGCGCAGGTGCGTCGCGATCGACAACAGCGCATCCTGCGCCGCCTCCTCGGCGTCGAGCCGGTGCAGGAGGAGGCGGGAGCAGCGCCGCAGGACGTACGGGCGAATGGCGGTGAGCAGCTCCTCCATGGCCCGCGCCTCGCCGGCACGCGCCTGGGCGACCAGCTCCTCGTCCACATCCATGGCATCGACCATACTGATTCGTGATGAGACAGATCGGGCGCTACCGACTCGACGAGGTCGAGGGTTTCGGCGCCTTCGCAATGGTGTGGCGCGGCTTCGACACCGAGCTCGAGATCCCGGTCGCGATCAAGGTGCTCGCCGAGAACTGGGCGCACCATGCCGACGTACGCGAGCGCTTCCTCGCCGAGGCCCGACTGCTGCGCCGCATCCACGATCCGCGCGTCGTGCGCGTGCACGACATCGGCACGCACGAGGACCGGCCGTTCTTCGTGATGGACTTCGTGCCCGGCGGCACGCTCGCCGATCGCATCAAGGCCAAGGTCTCGACGGCCGAGGCCCTGCGACTCGCCGCCGAGGCCGCACACGCCGTGCAGGTGCTGCACGATGCGGGAGTCCTGCACCGCGACGTCAAGCCCAGCAACCTGCTGGTCGGTGACGGCGAACGCGTGCTCGTGGCCGACCTGGGCAGCGCCAAGCGACTCGCCGAGGCCAGCGGGGTCACGGTGACGACCGGCACCCCGGCCTACATGGCACCGGAGCAGGCCCGTGGCGCCCCGGTCGACCCACGGTCCGACGTCTACTCGCTCGGCGCGGTGGCCTACGAGCTGATCGCGGGCCGTCCACCGTACGACGTCGGCGATCCCGGCTCACTGCTCAGCCGTCCGGTCGACAGCCGTCCTCCCCCCTTGGCAGCAGCGCACCAGCTGCCCCGTGCACTCGACCGCGTCCTGGCGTCGGCCTTGGCGACGCGACCGGTCGATCGCCCGGCGACGCCCTCAGCATTCGCCGAAGCGCTCGAACAGGTGTCGTCAGGCGCCAAGGTCCGCGACGTCAGGCGCGTACGCCGCGAGGTGTCCGCCGCTCGTGTGATGACACTGGCCGTGCTGGTGTTCGCCCTGTCGGCCGCGGTCACCTGGTACCTGATCCGCTGAGGATCAGAACGTCTCACCGGTCAGCTGCTCGTACGCCTGGACGTAGCGGTCACGGGTCTTCTCGACGATCTCGGCCGGCAGCGCGGGTGGTTGCCGGTTGCCCGCCCGGTCCCAGCCGCTCTCGGCCGAGGTCAGCCAGTCGCGCACGAACTGCTTGTCGTACGACGGCTGCGGCCGGCCGGGCTGCCACGAGTCGGCCGGCCAGAAGCGTGAGGAGTCGGGCGTCAGCACCTCGTCCGCGAGGACGATCGTCCCGTCGGGCCGTGCCCCGAACTCGAGCTTGGTGTCGGCCAGGATGATGCCCCGCTCGCGGGCGATCTGCTCGGCCCGCGCGTAGACCGTCAGCGTCAGGTCGCGGAGCGCCGCAGCGCTCTCGGCTCCGATCGTCTCGGTGATCTGGTCGAACGACACGTTCTCGTCGTGCTCACCCATCTCCGCCTTGGTCGCGGGCGTGAAGATCGGCTCGGGCAGACGGGAGGCGTCGACCAGGCCCGCCGGCAGCGGCACGCCGCACACCTCGCCGGTCGCGTTGTAGTCGCTGAGGCCCGAGCCGGTGAGATAGCCGCGCGCGACACACTCGACGGGGAACATCTGGAGCTTCTCGACGATCAGGGCCCGGCCGCGCACCCGCTCGGGCACCGACGTCGACACGACGTGGTTGGGCACGATGTCGCTGAGCTGGTCGAACCACCACAGCGACATGCGGGTGAGGATCTCGCCCTTGTCGGGGATGCCCGGCGTCAGCAGGAAGTCATAGGCCGAGATGCGGTCGGACGCGACCATGAGCAGGTGGCCGTCCTGCACCTCGTACAGGTCGCGCACCTTGCCTGAGTGCAGGTGGCGGGCTCCGGGGATGTCGAGTGGCACGGGTTCAGACTAGTGGCGCCGCTGGCGTCGGCTCCCCGGCCACCGCATGATGGGCAGATGACCGGGCGCACCGACACCGCGACCAGACGGATCGGCGCACCCGCCGACATCATCTATCGGGCGTTGACCGACCCCGGGGCGCGCACCCGCTGGCTGCCGCCGACAGGCATGACCGCCCGGATGGACCGGTATGAGCTCGGAGTGGGCGGTGGCTATCGCATGGTGCTGACGTACGCCGACGCGTCCGGCGGTGCCGGCAAGAGCACGGCCGACTCCGACGTCGTCGAGGCCACGTTCGTCGAGCTGGTCGCGGACCAGCGCGTCGTCGAGGAGATCACGTTCGAGTCCGACGACCTCGCGTTCGCGGGCACCATGACGATGACCTGGCGGCTCACTCCGCTCGCGGTCGGCACCGAGGTCGGCATCGTGGCGTCGGGCGTACCGACGGGGATCGACCCGGCCGACCATGCAACCGGCATGCAGTCGTCGCTGGCCAACCTCGCCGCCTACGTCGAAGGGTCCGCGTAGGGATAGCCGCGGAGGAGCCGCTGCTGTCCGACGGTCCACACCTTCGACGTGGCCCAGAAGATCAGGACCCCGACCGGCAGGACGAGACTGACCGCGGCGATGCCCGCCAGCACTGCAGGAAGCAGCAGTGTGCTGCGCTGCTCGATGGGGCCCGACACGGTCACTGGGGTCGTGACGACCTGGGCCGCGTCCTGGCGCTGGGCGACAACGTGCATCGCGCACAGGACGGCGATCAGCGCCGCCGCCATGACCTGGGTCTGCGAGTGCGAGGTGTTGACGAACGTCTCCGCGATCCGCGCGCCGAGGACCTTGGCCCGCGCCAGCGACTCGGCCTCGGTCCCCGTGACCAGGCCTCGACGAAAGCTCCCGTCGACCGGCGCATGCTTGGCCGATGTGTCGATGATCCGGAACAGCGCCACGAGCAGGGCGCCCAGCAGGACCAATGGCAGGCAGGAGAGGAACGGATTCGCACCGGCCGCCCTCAAGAGCCTCATCTGCTCCTCGGCGAGCCGTTCGCGGTCGTCCCCGTACGTCTCCTTCAGCGCCCTGATCTCGGGCTCCAGCTTCTGTATGGCGCGTCGGGCCCGCATCTGCTGCAGGTAGAACGGCATCATCAGCACGCGGATCGTCGCCGCCATGCCGACGAAGCCCAAGGCCCAGGCCCAGCCGTCGTCCGACATCAGGAGCCCGAAGATCTCGCGCCACGCCAGCAGGAGTGCCGAGTCGAGGTAGTAGAGCGGCGTCAGGACAGCATCCAGGAGGTCGGACATGGCGGCCCTTCGCGATAACTACAGGATCGAACCAGGAGTGTAGGCCGCTGCCTCGGGGTTCGCGGCGAGAATCTGCTCGATGCGACCGACGATCGCCTGCACCTGGCTGACCGCTGCACCGGTGAACTCGATGGGTGACGCGACCAGACTGGCGAGGTCGGCCTCGGACAGGCCCAGGCGTTCATCGGCGGCGAGCCGGGCGAACAGGTCGTTCTCGGCAGCGCCCTTCTCGCGCATCTCGAGGGCGACGGCCACGGCGTTCTGCTTGACCGCGTCGTAGGCCGTCTCGCGACCGCGACCGTTGCGCACCGACGCCATGAGCACCTTGGTCGTCGCGAGGAACGGCAGGTAGCGGTCGAGCTCGCGCTGGATCACGGCGGGGAAGACGCCGAACTCGTCCAGCACGGTCAAGAACGTCTCGAAGAGACCGTCTGCGGCGTAGAACGCGTCCGGCAGCGCAACCCGGCGCACGACCGAGCACGACACGTCGCCCTCGTTCCACTGGTCACCGGCGAGCTCGCCGACCATCGACACGTACCCGCGCAGGACGACCGCGAGGCCGTTGACCCGCTCGCACGACCGGGTGTTCATCTTGTGCGGCATCGCGCTCGAGCCGACCTGACCTGGACGGAAGCCCTCGGTGACGGTCTCGTTGCCGGCCATCAGACGGATCGTCGTGGCGAGGTTGGACGGTGCCGCGACGAGCTGGACCAACGCCGTGACGACGTCGTAGTCGAGCGAGCGGGGGTAGACCTGGCCGACGCTGGTCAGCACCTTGTCGAAGCCGAGGTGACGGGCCACGCGCTGCTCCAGCTCGGCGAGCTTCGCCTCGTCGCCCCCGAGCAGGTCGAGCTGGTCCTGGCTCGTGCCGACCGGACCCTTGATGCCACGCAGGGGGTAACGGGCGATCAGGTCGTCGAGCCGCTCGAGTGCGACCAGAAGCTCGTCGGCAACCGTCGCGAACCGCTTGCCGAGGGTCGTCGCCTGCGCCGCGACGTTGTGACTGCGACCGGCCATGACGAGCTCGGCGTGCTCGGTCGCAAGCCGCCCGAGCCGGCCGAGGGCAGCGATCACCCGGTCGCGCATGAGCTCCAGCGACGCCTTGATCTGCAGCTGCTCGACGTTCTCGGTCAGGTCGCGCGATGTCATGCCCTTGTGGATGTGCTCGGTGCCCGCCAGCGCCGCGAACTCCTCGATGCGGGCCTTGACGTCGTGTCGAGTGACCTTCTCGCGCTCGGCGATCGAGCCGAGGTCGACCCGGTCGATGACCGACTCGTATGCCTCGATCACACCGTCGGGCGTCTCGACGCCGAGGTCCTTCTGTGCCTTGAGCACGGCGATCCAGAGCCGGCGCTCGAGCACGATCTTGTGCTCCGGCGACCAGATGCGCGCCACCTCCGGCGAGGCGTAGCGGCTGGCCAGGACGTTGGGTGTGGTCACGGCTCTATTGTCCCTTGCTCCGCCGCGAGGGCGATGTCGGTCCGGTGGTGGGCGCCGCGAATGCTGATGCGTTCGACGCCCTCGTATGCCTTGCGGCGGGCCTCGGCCAGGTCGGCGCCGACCGCGGTGACCGACAGCACCCGGCCGCCCGCCGTCACGACGACGCCGTCCCGGATCGCCGTGCCCGCGTGGATGACGTCGATGCCGTCGAGCTCGGCGACGCGGTCGAGCCCCTCGATCGGGTCACCCGTGACCGGCTTCTCGGGATAGCCCTCCGATGCGATGACGACGGTGACGGAGGAATCCGTCGACCACTGCGGCAGGCCGACCTCGGCCAGGCTGCCGGTCGCGGCGCCATGGAGCAGCGCCGACAGGGGCGTGCGCAGGAGCGGCAGGATCGACTGTGTCTCGGGGTCGCCGAATCGCGCGTTGAACTCGATGACGCGTACGCCGCGACTGGTCAGCGCGAGGCCGGCGTAGAGAAGACCCTGGAACGGCGTGCCGCGGCGAGCCATCTCCTGCACCGTCGGCACGAGGACACGTCGCGAGACCTCTGCGACGAGGTCATCCGGCGCCCACGGCAGCGGCGTGTAGGCGCCCATGCCGCCGGTGTTGGGTCCGTCGTCACCGTCGAGCGCACGCTTGAAGTCCTGGGCCGGCTGCAGCGGCAGCACGGTCTCGCCGTCGGTGATCGCGAACAGCGAGACCTCGGGGCCGTCGAGGAACTCCTCGATGACGACCCGGTCGCACGCCGCGGCGTGGTCGATCGCGGCCTGCCGGTCGGACGTCACGACGACCCCCTTGCCGGCGGCCAGCGCGTCGTCCTTGACCACGTACGGCGGGCCGAACGCGTCCAGGGCGTCGGCGACCTGCTCCGCCGTCTCGCACACGTGCGCCAGCGCGGTCGGCACCTCGGCGCCGGCCATGACCTGCTTGGCGAACGCCTTGGAGCCCTCGAGCTGAGCGGCCGCCCGCGAGGGACCGAAGCAGGCGATGCCCGCCTCGCGCACGGCGTCGGCCACTCCGGCGACGAGAGGCGCCTCGGGGCCGACCACGACGAGGTCCGCGCCGATCTCGACGGCGAGCGCGGCGACCGCCGCACCGTCCATCGGATCGACGTGGTGCAGGGTCGCGACGGCGGCGATCCCCGGGTTGCCAGGGGCGGCGTGCACCTCGGTGACCTGCGGATCGCGGGACAGCGCGAGGGCCAGGGCGTGCTCGCGGCCGCCGGTGCCGATGACAAGCGTCTTCACGGGTGATGCCTCACTGTTCGAGTCTGCTCAGAGCAGGTCGTGGCGGACGATGGTCTGCTCGCGGTCGGGACCGACGCCGATCGTGGAGATCCGGGCGCCCGAGATCTTCTCGAGCTCCAGCACGTACGTCTGCGCGGCCTGCGGCAGGTCCTCGAACGTACGGGCGGCGGAGATGTCCTCGTGCCAGCCCTCGAAGTACTCGTAGACCGGCTTGGCGTGGTGGAACCCGGTCTGCGTCATCGGCATCTCGTCGACCCGCTCACCGTCGACGTCGTAGGCGACGCAGACCGGGATGCGGTCCCAGCCGGTCAGCACGTCGAGCTTGGTGAGGACGAAGTCGGTGACACCGTTGATGCGGGCGGCGTAGCGGGCAATCGGCGCGTCGTACCAGCCGCAGCGCCGCGGGCGGCCGGTCGTCGTGCCGAACTCGGCACCGTTCTTGCGCAGCCGCTCGCCGTCGTCGTCGAACAGCTCGGTCGGGAACGGGCCCTCGCCGACGCGCGTCGCGTAGGCCTTGACGATGCCGATCACGCGGGTGATCTCGGTCGGCGCGATGCCTGAACCGGTGCACGCGCCGCCGGTGGTCGCCGACGACGAGGTCACGAACGGGTACGTGCCGTGGTCGACGTCGAGCAGGGTCGCCTGCCCCGCCTCGAGCAGCACGGTCTTGTCTTCGGCAAGCGCCTGGTGCAGCAGCAGCGGGGTGTCGGCGAGCATCGGCCGCAGCCGGTCGACGTACGACAGCAGCTCCTCGACGATCTCGTCGACCTCGACCGCCCGGCGGTTGTAGATCTTGGTGAGGATCTGGTTCTTGAGCTCGAGGGCACCCTCGACCTTCTGGCGCAGGATCTTCTCGTCGAACAGGTCCTGCACGCGGATGCCGAGCCGGTTCATCTTGTCGGCGTACGTCGGTCCGATGCCGCGACCGGTCGTGCCGATCTTGCGGCTGCCCAGGAACCGCTCGGCGACCTTGTCCATCGTGCGGTTGTAGTCGGCGATGACATGCGCGTTGGCGCTGATGACGAGCTTGGACGTGTCGATGCCACGTTCGTTGAGCCCGTCGATCTCCTCGAAGAGCACCTTGAGGTCGACCACGACGCCGTTGCCGATGACCGGCACGCAGCCAGGACTGAGGATGCCGCTGGGCAGGAGGTGCAGGGCATACTTCTGGTCACCGATCACGACCGTGTGGCCGGCGTTGTTGCCGCCGTTGAACTTCACGACGTAGTCGACCCGGCTGCCCAGGATGTCCGTGGCCTTGCCTTTGCCTTCGTCGCCCCACTGGGCTCCGACGATCACGACTGCGGGCATGGGAATGCACCCCTCACACATGCGACAAGCCCCGTTCTCGCGGGGCTCTTACTGACGCAGTCTAGCCGAAATCGACGGTGTCGGCGTGGGTCAAAGCGCCTGACGTGCCCGGTATGCCGCGACGGCGGCGCGATTGCCGCACGTCGTGCTGCAGAACCGGCGCGACCGGTTGCGTGACAGGTCCAGGACCAGACCCTCGCAGTCGGGGTCGGCGCAGATGCCCAGGCGCGACAGCTCGTCTGCACGGATCAGGTCGATCATGGCCATCGCCGACTCGACCAGCATGCGTACGTGCAGCGGGCGGTCGTCCTCGACGGCGTGCAGGTGCCAGTCGGTGTCGCCGTGGCGTACGAGCTGCGGGACAGCCTTCGCCTCGGACAGGATCTCGTTGACCCTCTCGACGGCATCGTCGCGAGGGCTCGTGAGCAGGTCGCGCAGCCGAGGAAGGATGCCGCGCACGGCAGCGAGCTCAGCCTCGTCGCCCTCGAGCCGACCGGTGTAGCCGTGCTCGGTGAAGAACGCAGCCAGCTCACCGGTCGTCGTCATGGTCACCGGCTCCTCGGCCGAGTTGACGAGCGCGACGGCGGCGAGCAGCGCACCTTCGGTGTCATGAGCGAAAACCACGTTGACACCTTACACCGGCTACCCCTAATGTCATGTGTCATGGCCACCATGACTCATGACAACGCGAAGGCGCTCTCCCGCCGCACCTCCGGGATCGGGCTCGCCGTCATGGCTGCCGCGTCGTTCGCGCTGTCAGGGCCGCTGGCCAAGGCCATGATCGCATCGGGCTGGACCGCAGGGGCTGCCGTCACGGTGCGCATCCTGATCGCCGGAGCGGTCCTCGTCGTGCCGGCCCTGATCGTCCTGAGGGGCCGTTGGTCCCTCGTACGTCGCAATGCCGGGCTCATCGTGGCGTACGGCCTGATCGCCGTTGCCGGATGCCAGCTGGCGTACTTCAACGCGGTCGACCACATGCAGGTCGGCGTCGCGATCCTGATCGAGTTCACCGCCCCGGTCGCGGTGATCGGCTGGATGTGGTTCCGCCACGGCCAGCGACCCAGCCGCCTCACGGTGACCGGAGCCGCGCTCGCGATCGCGGGCCTGATGCTGGTGCTCGACCTGATCTCCGGGGCCGACGTCGACCCGATCGGCATGCTCTGGGCGCTCGGCGCGATGGCCGGTGCCGCGTTCTACTGGATCATCTCGGCGGACGAGGACAACGGTCTTCCCGGGATCGTGCTCGCCGCGGGCGGTCTCCTGTTCGGCGGCGTGGCGCTGCTGCTCGCAGGGCTCGTCGGCATCGTGCCGCTCGCGACGTCGCGCTCGGACGTCACCCTTGCCGGATCGACGTGGCCGTGGTGGCTGCCGGTCGCGACGCTCGGCGTGGTCACCGCGGGCCTCGCGTATGTCCTGGGCATCGCGGCCACGCGTCGACTCGGCTCGCGTCTGGCGTCGTTCGTCGGACTGACCGAGGCGGTCGCCAGCGTCCTGTTCGCCTGGCTCCTGCTCGACGAGGCACCCAGGGCGATCCAGTTCGCCGGCGGCGCGCTGATCCTGCTCGGCGTCATCGCCGTCAGGCTCGGCGAGCCCGCGACCCAGCATGCCGTGGAGCCGTCAGCGCCCTAGGCTTGCGGTCTCATGACCTCTCTTCTTGCCATTGCCAACGCCGACGCGGGCACGGCCGACGAGGAGGCGATCAGCAACGTCATGGCTGTGCTCGATGGCCTCGACGTCGAGCTCGTCGAGACCTCCTCGCCGCAGGACCTGGCCACCGCCCTGGACGATCACCCTTCGCTCGACGGGGTCGTGGTGCTCGGCGGCGACGGCAGCCTGCACGCCGTGGTCGACGCGCTGCGCTCGGCGGGACGACTCGGGACGGTCACCGTCGGGCTCGTGCCGCTGGGCACCGGCAACGACTTCGCCGCAACCCTCGGGCTGTCCGACGACCCGGTCGACGCGGCTCGAGTCATCACCGCTGGCCGTACCCGTGAGATCGACCTGATCATCGACGGCCAGGACGAGGTGGTGGTCAACGCCGCCCACATCGGGATCGGTGCCGAGGCGGCCAAGGCGGCACGGCCGTGGAAGAAGGCCCTCGGCCCGGTCGGCTACGTCGTCGGCGCGGTGCTCACGGGCATACGCGGGCTGACGCAGCCCGGCGCACGCCTCGAGATCACGGTCGACGGCACGACGCTGACCCGCAAGCAGCCGGTGATCCAGGTCGCCGTTGGCAACGGCGGCTTCGTCGGGGGCGGAACACCCCTCCTGCCGGAGGCCGATCCGTCCGACGGCGCGCTCGACGTGGCGGTGTCCTACACCGAGTCGCCACGGCGCCGCATCGCCTATGCGTGGCACGTACGACGTGGTGATCACCACCGCCGCGACGATGTCGTCTACCGGCGCGGCACCCAGGTCTCGGTGCGCGGCGACAAGCTCGCCTGCACGAGTGACGGCGAGCTCAGTGGGCCACGGAGCGAACACTCCTGGCGCATCGAGCCCGCCGCACTGACGATGTACGTGCCCTAGTCCTTCTTGGGAGCGACCAGCTCGGCGTACGCCTCGGGGCTCGACTCGTGCAGGAACTCACGGCAGCGGTGAGCCTCGCCGGTGTCGCCGAACCGCTCGGACGCATCCGCGAGGGCGACGAGCGAGCGGAGGAACGGACGGTTGGGCTCGTGGTTCCACGGCAGCGGGCCGTGACCCTTCCAGCCGTTGCGACGCAGCAGGTCGAGCGAGCGGTGATAGCCGGTGCGCGCGAACGCGTAGCCCTCGAGATCGAGGCCGTCGGCCAGCGCCAGCTCGGCGAGCGTGACCCAGGCGAGCGCCGAGTCCGGGTGGGTGGCGGCGACGTTCTTGGGGTCGTCACCCTCGGCCAGGGACGCTGCGCCCGGGTCTTCGGGCAGCAGGGTTGCGGGCGGTTCACCGAACAAGTTGGTCATGCCCGCACCCTACGGCCTGTGCTCAACACGTCACGCAGTCCTCCAGCTCGCGGTCGATCGCGGCCGGTACGAGCTGCCGCGCCGGACGACGGAAGCCGACCACCGCGAGGGTGCTGATGACGCCCACCACCGTGAGACCGACGATGACCTGGATCGCCGTCGTCATGCCCGGCAGCAGAGCATCCGGCTTGGCGGCGGTGTCGCCGGCACCGATCACGGCGGAGATCACTGCGAGCATCACGGCCCCGCCGATCTGCAGGCTGGTGTTGACCAAGCCGGACGCCAGGCCCTGCTCATGGTCGGCAACGCCGGCCGTCGCCTGCGAGTTGATCGACGGGAAGCACAGCGCGAAGCCGAGCCCGAGCAGCAACATCGTGGGCAGCAGGAAGTTGGCGTACGCCATGCCGGGCGACACCCGCAGGAACAGCGCGTACCCGAGGGCGAAGGACGTCAGGCCGGCGGCGATCACCACACGCGTGTCGAAGCGCTGCAGGACCGAGCCCATCTTGACGACGCTCGCGACGACCAGGATGCCGGCCGGGAGGAACCCGAGCGCCATCGCCAGCGGCGACCAACCGAGCGCGTTCTGCAGGTAGAGCGTCACCACGAACTGGAACGACACGTAGGCGCCGAACATCACGGCACCGGCGAGGTTGGCGTGCACGACGCGAGCCGAACGGAGGATTCCCAGGCGTACGAGCGGGTGGTCGTGGCGCAGCTCGACCGAGACGAACACCGCTGCCAGGGCGATGCTGGCGGCCAGCAGGCCCACAGTGGCGGGGCTGGTCCAGCCGCGAGCCGGCGCCTCGACCACCGCGTACACCAGGATCAGCAGTGCAGCGGTGCTGGTGAAGGCACCGACCAGGTCGAAGTGCTTGAGCGACGAGGCCTGGCGCTCAGAGCGCGGGACCACCTTGAGACCGGCGAACAGCAGCAGCAGCGCCGCCGGGCCAGGCAACAGGAAGGTCATGCGCCAGCCGAGCTCGGTGAGCAGGCCACCGAACACGAGGCCCATCGAGAAGCCGCTGGCGCCGCAGACCGTGTAGATGCTGAGGGCGCGGTTGCGCGCGGGTCCCTCGGCGAACGTCGTCGTGATGATCGACAGGCCCGCGGGCACCGTGAAGGCGGCCGCGACGCCCTTGACGAAGCGCAGGGCGATCAGCGCGAGGTCGTTGCTGAGGAAGGCGCTGACGACCGAGGCGATGCCGAACGCGCCGACCGCGAACAGGAACACCGACCGTCGGCCCAACAGGTCAGCGGATCGGCCGCCGAGCAGGAGCAGGCCCCCGTAGCCGAGGACATACCCGGAGACGATCCATTGCAGGGCCGACGGCGTCATGCCGAGGTCCTCGCCGATCGACGGCAGGGCGACGCCGACCATCGAGATGTCGAGACCGTCGAGGAAGAGGGCACCTGCGAGGACGACGAGCAGCACCCAGGTGCGGCTGGACCACCCGGTGCCCTCGGTGACGTGGAGTGGTGAGTCAGGCTTGGTGCCTGTGAGGACTGAGGTCATGTCCGCCAGTCTTATGCACTTGCATCTAATGCGCAAGCAACTAATGCAAGGACATCTTATGCACACGCGGTGATATGCTTCACACGTGTCGAAGGTGTCAGATGAGAAGCTCGCCGAGTCGTGGCACGAGCTCATGGGTCGCTACAACCAGCTGACCTGCCGGCTCGACCGTGAGCTTGGCGCGCAGCACGACCTCAGCTCCAGCGAGTTCGAGGTGCTGCAGCTGCTGCACAACGCCAAGGACAAGGTGCGCATGTCGTACCTCGCCGAGCAGGTGCACCTGAGCCAGAGCGCCCTGTCGCGTCTGGTGACCCGCCTCGAGAACGACGGTCTGGTGTGCCGCAACACGTGCACCGACGACCGGCGCGCGCAGTGGACCGAGATCACCGCTGCTGGTCGCGAGCGCTACAAAGCGGCTCGTCCGACGCATCGCACGATCCTCCGCGAGGAGGCCGGCGACTGCGCCCAGCTCGCGGCCGGCGTGCTGATGCCCGCCGACCGCTGAGCTTCAGCTCAGAGCTTGGTGCCGGCGCTGCGGAGGTTCGCGCAGGCCTCGGCGACGCGCGATGCCATGCCGGCCTCGGCGGCCTTGCCCCAGGCACGCGGGTCGTACGCCTTCTTGTTGCCGACCTCGCCGTCGATCTTGAGCACGCCGTCGTAGTTGGTGAACATGTGCCCGACGACCGGACGCGTGAAGGCGTACTGCGTGTCGGTATCGACGTTCATCTTGACGACGCCGTAGTCGACCGCCGCTGAGATCTCCTCAGGCAGCGAACCGGAGCCGCCGTGGAACACGAGATCGAACGGGTGGTCCTTGCCGTACTTCTCGCCGACGACCTGCTGCGCCGTCTCGAGCACCTCTGGCCGGAGCTTGACGCCACCGGGCTTGTAGACGCCGTGCACGTTGCCGAACGTCAGCGCGGTGAGGTAGCGACCGTTCTCGCCGAGTCCCAGCGCCTCGGCCGTTGCCAGGGCGTCCTCGGGGGTCGAGTAGAGCTTGTCGTCGATCGCACCGACGACACCGTCCTCCTCGCCACCGACGACGCCGATCTCGACCTCGAGGATGATGCCGGCGGCGTGGCAGCGTGCCAGCAGATCCTTGGCGATCTCGAGGTTCTCGTCGAGCGGCACGGCCGAGCCGTCCCACATGTGCGACTGGAAGTAGGGCAGGCCGCCGGACTTGACCCGCTCCTCGGACGCGGCGACGAGCGGGCGGACGAAGCCGTCGAGCTTGTCCTTGGGGCAGTGGTCCGTGTGCAGTGCGACGTTGACCGGGTAGTTCTTGGCGACCTCGGCGGCGTACGCGGCGAAGGCCAGCGATCCGGTGACCATGTTCTTGACGGTCGGACCGGAGAAGTACTCGGCGCCACCCGTCGAGACCTGGAGGATGCCGTCGCTCTCGGCCTCCGCGAAGCCCGCGAGTGCCGCGTTGAGGGTCTGCGAGGACGAGACGTTGATGGCCGGGAAGGCGAACGACTCGCGCTTGGCCTTGTCGAGCATCTCGGCGTAGACCTCGGGTGTGGCGACGGGCATGCGAATCTCCTGGATGGCTGGCGAGGGGTGCGGAGACCAGTATCCCAGTCCGTCCTACTACTGGCGAGTCACCCCAGAGCCTTGACGGCGGCCCTGGCGGCGACCTGGATCGGGCTCCACACGGAGGAGAACGGTGGGGCGTACGCCAGGTCGAGCATCACGATGTCGTCGACCGTCATCTCCGCGGCGAGCGCCGTCGCGGCCACGTCGATCCGCAGGGCCGAGTCCTCGCCACCCACGATCTGGGCACCGAGGAGGCGACGCGTCGACCGGTCGGCGATCATGACGACCGTCATCATCTCCGGGTCGGGCATGTAGCCCGCGAAGTTGGTGGTCTCGATGCTCACGCTCACCGGGTCGAACCCGGCGTCCCGGGCCTGCCGCTCCCCCAGCCCCGTCCGCGAGACCTCGAGTGCGCAGAACTTGGTGATCGCCGTACGCACGATGCCGGGGAAGCTGATGCTCGGCCGGCGACTCTCGACCTCCGCGAGGATGCTGTCCGCCGCGACCAGCCCCTGCTTGTTGGCGTGGGTGCCGAGCGGCACGTGGATCAGGTCGCCCGTCACCCGGTCCTTCGTGACGACGCAGTCCCCGGCAGCCCAGATGTCGTCGAACCCGGTCACGCGCTGGTGCTCGTCGACGACGATGCCGCCCTTGGTGCCGAGCGGGAGGCCGGCCTCGGCGGCCAGCGCAGACCGTGCCGTCACGCCGAGACCGAGCACCACGAGATCGGCCTCGATCGACTCGTCCTTGGTGTCCACCGCGCTGACCCGGCCGGTGGCGTCGAGCCTGAATCCCGTGACGGCCGTGTCGGCGAGCAGCCGGATGCCGTGCTTGCGCATCGCTGCGGCCACCTGCTCGCCGAGGTGCGGCTCGATGATCGACAGGGGCGCCTTCGATCGGTCGATGACGGTCGTGTCGAAGCCCCGGGCGACACAGGCCTCCGCGATCTCCAGGCCGACATACCCGGATCCGACGACCATGACCTTGTCCGGCTTCTTCGCGAGCCCGTCGATCAGTGCCTGCCCGTCGTCGAGGGTCTGGACACCGTAGATCCCGTCGCCCTCGATCCCGGGCAGGTCGGGACGGACCGGCTCAGCACCCGTCGCGATCACCAGGCGGTCGTACGGCAGGTGGTCCCCACCGCGGATCGAGACCGTGCGGGCGGCGGGGTCGATCCCCACCGCCTCGACGCCCATCCGGACGTCGATCCCGTTGGCCAGGTGCCGCTCGACGCTGCGCGCGACAAGGTCGTCGGCCGACTCGACCTCGCCGGAGATCCAGTAGGGGATGCCGCAGGCCGAGTACGACGTCCAGCTCCCGCGCTCCAGCACGACGACCTCGTGGTCCTTCGGCAGCTTGCGACGCAGCGCGGACGCGACGGTCATGCCGGCCGCATCCCCGCCGATGACGACCACCCGGGAGCTCATGCGTCGAGCCTAGAGCGATTTCTCGAACCAGTGGTCGGGGTACGGATTGTCGTTGTAGCGCGGGATCTCGACATAGCCCGCGGCTCGATACATCGCGAGCGCCTCGGTCAACGAGCTGTTGGTGTCGAGACGGACGATCCGGTGACCGAGACCCGCCGATTCCTCCTCGAGCCGGCGCAGCAGCCGACCCGCGAGGCCGAGACCGCGCCATTCCCGATGGACCCACATGCGCTTGATCTCGCCGATGTCTTCGGCCAAGGACTGCACGCCGCCGCATCCGACGACCACGCCACCACTGACCGCCACGACGAACCGGCCGGTCTCGCCACCCAGGTTCTGCTCGTCGGCAGCGCCGGCAGCGGTGTCGAAGCCACCCTCGAACGTCTCGTCCAGCTCGCGAAAGTACGCAGCGACGGCGGTTCGGGCGTGTTCGGAGGCCGGGTCGACCACCTCGACCGCGACCGTTGCGGCGCGGATGAGGCGGTCGGCCTGGTCGAGGCTCTCGGCCAGGCGTACGCGCTGCCGGTCGGACAGCGCGTCGACCAGACCGTGGGCCAGGGAGTCCGAGCGGTCGTCGAGATCCTGCTGCGCCGCCACCCCGCGCTTGGTCAGCGTCACGATGCGGCGGCGCGCGTCGGCTGGATCGGGGGCCACCGCGACGAGCCCTTCGGACTCGAGCTGCCGCAGCAGGCGGCTCAGGTATCCCGAGTCGAGGTCCATCCGTTCCCTGAGCTCACGCACGCTGCTGCCTCCCCCTCGCAGCTCGAACAGCAGCCGAGACGGCCCGAGTGGTCGCCCCGACCCGAGGAACGACTCGTCGAGCACACCCACCCGCTGGGACCACGAACGGTTGAACCGGCGAAGCGTCGCCACGGGGTCGATCATTCTCTGACCTTAGTCAGAGAATGATCGGAGCGTCAATCCTTCAGTCGCTGCGCTCCTTCCCGGCGCTCCGCGTCTAGGAACCGTCCGGCAGGTCGGCGTGCTGCCGTATCCACGTGTGCATCGCGATCGCGGCGGCGGCGCCGGCGTTGATCGATCGGGTCGAGCCGAACTGCGCGATCGAGAGCGTACGTTCGCAGGCTGCCCGCACCTCGTCGGACAGCCCGGGAGCCTCCTGGCCGAACACCAGCACGCAGTCACGCGGCAGCTCGGCAGTCTCGATCGGCGCCGAGTCGTGCACGTTGTCGATCCCGATGAGGGTCAGTCCAGAATCAGCTGCCCAGGCGACGAGCTCGGCGACGGAGGCGTGGTGGCGTACGTGTTGATAGCGATCGGTCACCATCGCGCCACGACGGTTCCACCGCTTCTTGCCGACGATGTGGACCTCGGCGACCGCGAAGGCATTCGCCGTGCGGACGATCGACCCGATGTTGAAGTCGTGCTGCCAGTTCTCGATCGCGACGTGCAGGGAGTGCCGGTGCAGGTCGAGGTCGGCGACGATGGCCTCAAGGGTCCAGTAGCGATAGCGGTCGACGACGTTGCGCCGGTCCCCCTCACGCAGGAGCTGCTCGTCGTAGTGGTCGCCGACGGGCCACTCGCCCTCCCACGGCCCGACCCCGACGTCGTCGCCGGCCTCAGGCTCCGTCATCGTGACGGCGCCGAGATCCCGAACTCGTCGCGGTAGGCCCGGATCGCGTCGAGGTGCTCGGTGTGCCGGCCGGACTCCTCCACGTACGCGACAATCTGGCTGAAGTCGATGATCGAGACGACCGGGACGCCGAAGTCGCGCTCGACCTCCTGGATCGCGGACAGCTCGCCGGTGCCGCGCTCCTGCCGGTCGACCGCGACCATCACTCCCGCCGCCTCGGCGCCAGCACCTTCGACGATGTCCATGACCTCACGGATCGCGGTGCCGGCGGTGATCACGTCGTCGACGATCAGGACCCGCCCCCTCAGCGGCGAGCCGACGATCAGGCCGCCCTCGCCATGGTCCTTGGGCTCCTTGCGGTTGAAGCACCAGGGGACGTCGCGGCCGACCTGTTCGGACAGCTGGACCGCCGTCGCCGCGGCTATGGGGATGCCCTTGTAGGCAGGACCGAGCAGGACGTCGAACTCGACGCCGCTGCGCTCGATCGCGGCAGCATAGAAGCGGCCGAGCGCGGCGAGCCGAGCGCCCGTGTTGAACAGCCCCGCGTTGAAGAAGTACGGCGACGTACGCCCTGACTTCAGCGTGAACTCGCCGAACCGGAGCACCTCGTGCTCGAGGGAGAACTCGATGAAGTCGCGCTGGTAGTCATGCATGGCAGCAGCCTATGGGGCGCGCTCCGACCGCCGGGATCAGCGGTTGGTCGTGGTCGTGCGTTCCTTCTTGTCGTACGTCTTGACGAGCTCGCCGATCACGACGCTGCGGTTGTTGGTGTGGAACAGCTCGGAGCACGTGAGCATCGTGATGAGCCGCTCGGTCGGCTCCTGGTTGCGGGCCTTGGGGTCCGGGACACGCCACAAAGGCCATGCCGTCGTGAACGAGACGGTGATCGACGTACCGGAGTTGCGCAGCCTGTAGGTGTAGATGTCCCGGCGGGTCTCGACCTCGACGAGGTCACCCTGCTTGAGCTTGGGGAACTTGCTGAACGGCTCGCCGTGCGTGACACGGTGGCCGGCGATCGCGAAGTTGCCGATCTCGCCGGGCTTGGCGCTCTTGGGATCCCAGCCGACGCCGCGCGCCAGGGCTCCCTTGTCGAATCCCTTGACGATGGGCACCTCGTAGTCGTCGCCGAAGCGCGCGACCCGCAGCATCGCGATGGCGTCGCCGTCGACACCCTTGTCCCACTTGATGCGGGTCTCCTTCTTGATCTCGGCCTGCTTGTGCTTCGCGACGATGTTGGTGCCGAAGTACTGCCACACGAAGTAGCCGATCACACCGACGCCGGCGAGGAGGAGAAGGACGCCGATGGCCGTCGCGATGCGGCGCCGGGGCCTGCTCGGCGGGCTCTGCGGTGCGATCGTGGCTGCCATGAGGGAGATTGTGTCATCCCTCCGACCTGCAGTTTCTGGGCGTCGGCAAAGAATTGTTGATTATTCGTCCAAAACGTCTACGGGCTTGCCGTGCTGTCGTAGCATTGGTCTTGCAGGGTCAATGCGCGTAAAGCTGTTGGCGCCTGTTGTCGCCCCACCGTTTCACCCCCCGAGAACGGTGGGGCGACTTATGTCTCCAGGCAGTCGCGAGCAGCTCGCGCGGCTACACCGCGTCCAGCGCTCGACTGCCGGCCGTACGGAACGACCGCGCGAACACCAGCACCACAGGGATCAGCACCAGGGGGATCACGAAGGCCCATCGCAGGTGGTTGGCCGATGCGGCGGCGCCGATCAACCCGCCGCCCAGGATCGCTCCGAGATAGTTCGCGATGTTCATCCGGGCGATCGCGACGTCCAGCGACGTGGCCGGCACCGCACCGGCCAACGCCGCGAACGACAGCGGCGCCAGGATCGCGAGCCCCAGCCCGGCGACGAAGAATCCGGCGATGGCCATGGCCGGCGAGGCCGCTGACACGACCACTGCGAGGCCCACGATGCCGATGGTCGTACCCACCGCGACGACCTTGGTGGCACCGACGCGGCGCACGAGGAAGTCACCGCCGAAGCGCGAGATCAGCGCGCCGGCCTCGTACGCGCCGTACGCCAGCGGCGCCACGCTCTTGGTCGAGTCGAGGGCATCCTCGAGATAGACACTGCTCCACGTGAGGATGCCGGTGTCCGCGGCGTAGAACAGCAGGACGACGAGGCCGAACACGAGGATCGGCCGCCACGGCAGGTCCAGCCCCTTGGCCGAGAGACCGGGGTCGTGCTCCTTGGCCTCGATGAAGTGCGGTGCTGCGATGGCGACCGTGGTCCAGGTGACGACCGCGATGATCAGCAGCGAGAGCGCCAGTGGCAGGTCGATCTCGGCGGCTCCGGCAGCGAACAGTGCGCCGCCGATGCCGGCGATCGACCACATGCCGTGGAAGTTGGCCATGATGCTGCGCCCGTACGCGTGCTGCACGCGTACGCCCTGCATGTTCATCCCGGCGTCGACCGCGCCGACACCCAGGCCGTACACGACGAACGCCGCGACGACGAGCGGCAGCGTCGGCGCGACGCCGACCAGCAAGGCTCCGAGCCCGATCGTGACCAACGCGAGCCGAAATGCCGAGGCGCTCGTCCGTCGTTCGGCGACCAGGCCGGCGATGACGCTGCCGACGCCCGAGACGACGGCGACCAGCACCAGGATCCCGGTGAGACCGCTGTCGCCGATGTCGAACTTGTCCTTGATCCGCGGCGCCTGGGTGACGATCGCTGCGAACACGAGGCCTTGCAAGAAGAATCCGGCTGCCACAGCAACACGCGTACGCCTGAGGGTCGTCACCTCGACATCGTAGGGCTGCACGGGGGTCGTGGACGCAGATCTCGAATCCGCCGCGGCGACTGGCGACAGGGTGTTATGTTTCGCCGACCATCACGCCATCTGGGGGAACCATGACCTATCCGCCGTATCCCGGCACGTCCGAGCCCTCCGACGCATATCCGTCCTATCCGACCAGTCCTCAGCCGGCCGGGGCCTACCCACCGCCCGGCTACTACGGACCCATGGTTGAGCCGGAGCCGGCCCGCGGACTGATGATCGCCGCGCTCGTGCTCGCCGTCCTGCTCACCTGTTTCGAGCTCATCGAGGCGGCGTTGGCCTGGTCCGCACAGTCGGACTACCTGGACGCGGCGGACCAGGGTCTGACTGGGCTCGACGTGACCACCGCCTATGACGTCGCCGCGTTGCCGTACGTCGCACTGCTCATCTGCGCGTACGTCGTGACCTGCCTCTGGCTCTACAAGGTTCGAACGAACGCCGAGCTGATATTTCGCGGTGCTCACCACGCTCGCAGCAAGGGGTGGGTCTGGGGAAGCTGGATCTGTCCCGTCGTCAGCCTGTGGTTCCCGTTCCAGATCGTGCGGGACGTCGCCCGGGATCCCCGGGAGTTCAAGAGCAACACTCTGATCGGTTGGTGGTGGGCCTTCTGGCTGGCCAGCCTGATCACCGGCCAGATCGCCACGAGGCTCGTGGGCTTCGGTGAGATCAACCGCGATCTCGTGACAGCGCTGGGACCCGTCGAGACCATCGACGCCCTGCTGGTGATCGTCCCCTGCGCCTTCTGGATCAAGGTCGTGCTGCAGATCGGCCGTGACCAGGACCGGCTCATGCACGTCGCCCGCTGATTCGCGAAGGTCGTCCAAGACGTGAGGGAGGCCGACTCCCGGGCACCGACTAGCATCTGCGCATGAGCCCGACGTCACACGACGGCCACCGAGTTCCTCGTATGTCGGACGTCGCCGAACGGGCAGGCGTTTCTCACCAGACCGTCTCCCGCGTCATCAACGGCATGCCCGGCGTACGCCCGGAGACCCGGGTCCGCGTCCTCCAGGCTGTCGAGGACCTGGGCTACCGTCGGAACCTCGCCGCCCGGCTCCTGGCATCCCGTCGCTCGCGGACCGTCGGTGTCGTGACCTGGGGAGCCGACCAGTTCGGGCCCGCCAACGTCCTGCTGGCGCTCGAGGCCGCAGCACGCGAGTCCGAGTACCGGCTGGCCACCGTCAACGTCGAGTCGATGTCGCGGGAGGCGTTCCGCGCGGCGGTCACCGACCTCCAGGAGCGCGTCGTCGAGGCGATGGTCGTGATCGTGCCCCACGAGACGATCCTGCGCGAGGCCCACTCCCTTGACCTGGACATCCCGACGGTGGTGGTCGAGGGCGACATGTCCCGGACCCCACTGACGGCCGGTTTCGACAACTTCGAGGGTGGCCGGCTCGCGACCCGACACCTTTTGTCACTGGGGCACGAGACCGTGATCCACCTGTCGGGACCCAATGGCTGGGCCGAGGCGCACGCCCGCCGCGACGGCTGGCGCGCCGAGCTCGAGAGCCAGGGCCGACGGGTGCCACCCCTGAGATGGGGCGGCGACTGGAGCGCCGAGAGCGGCTACCGCACCGGCCGGTCCCTGGCGCGCGAACGCGACGTCACGGCGGTCTTCGCCGGCAACGACCAGATGGCGCTCGGGCTGCTCCGTGCGCTGCTCGAGGCCGGGCGCAGGGTCCCTGAGGACGTCAGCGTGATCGGCTTCGACGATCTGCCCGAGGCCGGCTACTTCCACCCGCCACTGACCACAATGCGGCAGGACTTCGCCCGACTCGGTCAGCGGGTCATGGAGGTTCTCCGCCGGGCCATGGAGGGTGAGACCGAAGCGTCGGTCGATCTCGTGCCCACCACGCTCGTGGTCCGCGAGTCGACGGCACCACCACCCGCCGCGTAACCGCTGCGACGGCACAGGATGTCACCCTCCACGGCCGGGAAATTGGTGCTTCCGAGGGGTTGACGTGGGCTGTGATCCGAACCACACTACCCTGATGTGAACGTTCACGTGAGCGCTCACATATAGCCTTTGGAGGAGGGCCCGTTGAACCAGCACGCGCCCAATTCCGGCAACACGACCCCCGTGGTCGTCGGTGTCGACTTCGGCACCCAGTCGGGCCGGGCGCTGGTCGTGCGAGTGTCTGACGGCGAAGAGCTCGGCTCGGCCGTGCACCCCTATCCGCACGGAGTCCTCGACCGCACACTGCCCGACGGCACGCCTTTGGGGCCGGACTGGGCGCTGCAGGTCGCCGCCGACTACCTCGACGTGCTGCGGGTCGCCGTTCCCGCTGCGCTCGAGGCTGCAGGCGTCGATCCGGCAGACGTCATCGGCATCGCGACAGACTTCACGGCGTGCACGATGGTGCCGACCACGGAAGACGGCACCCCGCTCTCGGAGGTGCCCGGCCTCGAGAGTGAGCCGCACGCGTACGTGAAGCTGTGGCGCCACCACGCAGCGCAAGGGCAGGCCGATCGGCTCAACGAGCTCGCCCGCAAGCGCTCCGAGGTCTGGCTGGCCCGATACGGCGGCCTCATCTCGTCGGAGTGGGAGTTCGCCAAGGGCCTCCAGCTGCTCGAGGAGGCGCCCGAGATCTATGCCCGTACGGCCCACTTCGTCGAGGCGGCCGACTGGATCGTCTGGCAGCTCTGCGGCACCCTGACCCGCAACGCGTGCAGCGCCGGCTACAAGGGGATCCTCCAGGACGGCACCTATCCGAGCCGGGACTTCCTCGCCGAGCTGCATCCCGACTTCGCCGACTTCGTGATCGACAAGATCGACCGTCCGCTCGTGGCGCTCGGCGACCGTGTCGGATCGCTGACCGAGCAGGCCGCAGCGCTGACGGGTCTGCCGGCGGGCATCGCCGTGGCGGCCGGCAACGTCGACGCCCACGTCACACCCCCGGCGGCGCAATCGATCGGCTCGGGTCAGATGGTGCTGATCATGGGCACGTCGACGTGCCACGTCATGAACAGTGACGTGCTGCGCGAGGTGCCCGGCATGTGCGGCGTCGTCGAAGGTGGCATCACGCCCGGCCTCTGGGGCTACGAAGCCGGCCAGAGCGGTGTCGGCGACATCTTCGAGTGGTTCACGACCCAGCAGGTGCCGGCGGCGACGCAGCTGGCGGCCGACGAGGCCGGCCTCTCGGTGCACGAGCACCTCACCCGCCTCGCAGCCGAGCAGGCGGTCGGCGAGCACGGCCTGCTGGCCCTCGACTGGCACAGCGGCAACCGCTCGGTGCTGGTCGACCATGACCTGAGCGGGATGATCGTCGGCCTGACCCTGGCCACCCGGCCTGAAGACGTCTATCGCGCCCTGCTGGAGGCAACGGCCTTCGGCACCCGGCTCATCGTCGAGACATTCGACGCGGCAGGGGTGCCGGTGCACGAGGTCGTCGTCGCCGGTGGCCTGCAGAAGAATGCCCTGCTGATGCAGATCTACGCCGACGTGCTCAACCTGCCGCTGTCCACGATCGGCTCGGACCAGGGTCCGGCGCTGGGTTCGGCGATCCATGCGGCCGTCGCCGCTGGGGCGTACCCCGACGTGCAGGCCGCCTCCGAGGCGATGGGGCGCGTCGATCGCGGCAGCTACCTGCCCGATCCGGCCCGCGCCCAGGCGTACGCCCTGCTCTACCACGACTACCGTGCCCTCCACGACCACTTCGGCCGCGGCGGCGACGACGTCATGCACCGCCTCAAGGCGCGTCGGCGTGAGGTCAGCGGATGAACACCCCACCGACTCGCGCAGGGGCTTTGACGTCTGCGCAAGGAAAAGAAGAAGAACGGACAGGGACAGCCCCTGCAGTCCGAGCAATGATGAGGAGAAAACAGTGCGAAAAGTAATCGCAACAGTCGCGGGCGTCGCGGTGGCGCTCAGCCTGGCGGCGTGCGGCGGCTCCGGTGATGGCGGAGGCGGCGGTGACAAGGGCACGATCGGTGTGGCCATGCCGACCAAGTCGTCGGAGCGTTGGATCGCTGACGGCAACAACATCAAGAAGCAGCTCGAGGCAGCCGGCTACAAGGTCGACCTCCAGTACGCCGAGGACGACATCCCCACCCAGGTCTCGCAGGTCGAGAACATGGTGACCAAGGGCGAGAAGATGCTCGTCATCGCGGCGATCGACGGCACGGCGCTGGGTGACACGCTCCAGAAGGCGCAAGACACCGACATCCCGATCATCGCGTACGACCGCCTGATCCGTGACTCCGACGCGGTCGACTACTACACGACGTTCGACAACGAGAAGGTCGGCGAGCTCCAGGCGCAGTCCCTGGTCGATGGCCTCAAGGCCAAGGGCAAGGCTCCTTACAACGTCGAGCTCTTCGCCGGCTCGCCGGACGACAACAACGCGACGTTCTTCTGGAACGGTGCGATGAAGGTCCTGCAGCCGATGATCGACTCGGGCGACATCAAGGTCGTGTCGGGCCAGACCGGCTTCAAGCAGGCCGCGATCCTTCGCTGGGACCCCGCCACCGCGCAGAAGCGCATGGAGGACATCCTGACGAAGAGCTACACCAAGGAGACCGTCCAGGGCGTGCTCTCGCCGTACGACGGACTGTCGCTCGGCATCATCGCGGCGCTCAAGGCCAACGGCTACAGCGGAAGCGGCAAGCCGCTGCCCGTCGTGACGGGTCAGGACGCTGAGGTCCAGTCGGTCAAGTCCATCCTCCAGGGTGAGCAGTACTCGACGATCTTCAAGGACACGCGCGAGCTGGCCAAGGTCACGGTCGCGATGATCAAGGCGATCGGTGCTGACAAGAAGCCCGAGGTCAACGACACCAAGACGTACGACAACGGCAAGAAGGTTGTCCCGTCCTACCTGCTGGACCCGGTCCCCGTGACCAAGGACTCGGTCCAGAAGGTCCTGGTTGACTCCGGCTACTACACGGACGCCGAGCTCAAGTGATACGTGTGGGGCGCCCCTTCTGCGTAGGGGCGCCCCACATCGCTCACCCCATCGGACCGACAGGAAAATCTGCACCATGAAACCCATCCTGGAGATGCGCTCCATCACCAAGGAATTCCCCGGCGTCATCGCGCTCGACGACGTCAACCTCACCGTCCAGACCGGTGAGATCCACGCGATCTGCGGTGAGAACGGCGCCGGCAAGTCCACGCTGATGAAGGTTCTCAGCGGCGTCTACCCGCACGGCTCCTATGACGGCGACATCGTCTTCGAGGACGAGGTCGTCGAGTTCAAGGACATCCGCCAGAGCGAAGCCGCCGGCATCGTGATCATCCACCAGGAGCTCGCGCTGATCCCTGAGCTGTCGATCGCCGAGAACATCTTCCTCGGCAACGAGAACGCCGCAGGCGGCGTCATCAGCTGGGACCGCACCAACCGTCAGGCGATCGAGCTGCTGGCTCGCGTCGGCCTGGCCGAGAACCCCCTGACCCCGGTCAAGCACCTCGGTGTCGGCAAGCAGCAGCTCGTCGAGATCGCGAAGGCGCTGTCCAAGGAGGTCAAGCTGCTGATCCTCGACGAGCCCACAGCAGCCCTCAACGACGACGACTCCCAGCACCTGCTCGCCCTGCTCAAGGACCTGCAGAAGAAGGGCATCACGTCGATCATGATCTCCCACAAGCTCAACGAGATCGAACAGATCGCCGACGCCATCACGATCCTGCGTGACGGCAAGACCATCGAGACCCTCGCGGTCGCCGAGGACCGGGTCGACGAGGACCGCATCATCCGCGGCATGGTGGGCCGCGACCTCGAGAACCGGTTCCCCGACCACGAGCCGGAGATCGGCGACGTGCTGCTCGAGGTGCGTGACTGGACCGTGATGCACCCGATCGACGGTTCGCGCACCGTCATCGACAAGGCCAACCTCACCGTTCACCGCGGCGAGATCGTCGGCATCGCCGGCCTGATGGGCGCCGGCCGCACCGAGCTGGCCCGCAGCATCTTCGGGCGTTCCTACGGCAGCCACATCGAGGGACACCTGATCCTCGACGGCAAGGAGCTGCACCTCAAGTCCGTGCACGCCGCGATCGACGCCGGCATCGCCTACCTCACCGAGGATCGCAAGGCGCTCGGGCTCAACCTGCTGGACGACATCAAGCGGTCGGTGACGTCGGCCGGCATCGACCAGCTCCGCAAGGGCCTGGTCGTCGACCAACGCGAGGAGGTCGTCGTCGCGGAGCGTTATCGCAGCAGCATGAACATCAAGACGCCGACGGTCAACGAAGGCGTCGCCAAGCTGTCGGGCGGCAACCAGCAGAAGGTCGTCCTGAGCAAGTGGATGTACACCGACCCCCAAGTGCTGATCCTCGACGAGCCGACCCGCGGCATCGATGTCGGTGCCAAGTACGAGATCTACGGCGTCATCCAGCGCCTCGCCAAGCAGGGCCGCGGCGTCATCGTCATCTCCTCGGAGCTGCCGGAGCTGCTCGGACTCTGTGACCGCATCTACACGCTCGCCGAGGGACGCATCACCGGCGAGCTCGATCGCGCCGACGCCGACCAGGAGACCCTGATGCGATACATGACCACGTCAAAACACGGACAAGAGGTAGCACGATGAGCACCGCAAGCACGATGAAGGGCCTGTTGCGAGGCAACGTCAGGCAGTACGGCATGGTCATCGCCTTGGTGGCGATCGTGGTGTTCTTCCAGATCAAGACCGACGGCGTGCTGTTGCGCCCGCTCAACGTCACCAACCTGCTGACCCAGAACGCGTCGATCCTGATCCTCGCGATCGGCATGGTCATGGTCATCATCGCCCGACACATCGATCTGTCGGTCGGCTCGGTGGCGGCGTTCGTCGGCGCAGTCGCGGCGATCATGATGACCAAGTGGGACCTCCCATGGCCCATCGCGGTGATCCTGTGCCTCGCCCTCGGTGCGCTGATCGGCGCCTGGCACGGCTTCTGGGTGGCGTACGTCGGCATCCCCGCCTTCATCGTGACGCTGTCGAGCATGCTGCTGTTCCGCGGCCTGACGCTCGTCGTGCTCGACGGTGCGACGGTCGGCAACCTGCCCCAGGGGTTCGAGGACATGGGCAACGGCTTCCTGCCCGAGGTCGGCCCCGACACGGGCCTCGCCAACCTGACCCTCGTGATCGCCGCGTTGCTGGCGCTGTTCCTGGTGTTCCTGGAGTTCCGCAAGCGCTCGTCGGCGATCCGCTACAACTTCGAGGTGCTGCCGCTCCCGGTGTTCTACGCCAAGCTGGTCGCCATCGTCGCGGTGCTGTTCGGCTTCTCCTACGTCCTCGCCCAGTACCGGGGACTGCCGGTCGTCGGCCTGATCCTGTTCGTCCTGATCGGGATCTACAGCTTCATCATGGAGCGCACGATCATCGGCCGGCACGTCTACGCCATCGGCGGCAACGTCGACGCCGCGACGATGTCGGGTGTCCGTACGCGGCGCATCGACTTCCTCGTGATGACCAACATGGGCCTGCTCGCCGCACTCGCCGGCATGGTCACCGCCGCACGGCTCACGGCCGCCAACCCCAAGGCCGGCACCAACTTCGAGCTCGACGCCATCGCCGCGGCGTTCATCGGTGGTGCCGCCGTCACCGGCGGTGTCGGCACGGTCGTCGGCGCCATCGTCGGTGGCTTCGTCATGGGCGTCCTCAACAACGGCATGTCGCTGATGGGCACCTCGATCGACTGGCAGCAGGCGGTCAAGGGCCTCGTGCTGCTGGCAGCGGTCGCCTTCGACGTCTGGAACAAGAAGCGCACGTCGGTCGGCGGTGGTGCCGGGTCCGAGGACACGAGCACGACTGCGCCACCACCGGACGACCTGGTGGACGAGATCAAGCATGCGGAGCTGCCCGGCACGGAGGTCCCGGCCAAGGCGTAGCCACCTAGGATCGACCGCATGAAGACCTCCAGCGCACGGCTGTCAGGTCTCGGCACGACGATCTTCGCCGAGATGAGCGCGCTCGCGCTGCGGACCGGTGCGGTCAACCTCGGCCAGGGCTTTCCGGACACGGACGGCCCGGCCGAGGTCATCGAGGTCGCGGTCGACGCACTGCGCGGCGGCCGCAACCAGTACGCCCCCGGGACCGGCGTCCCGGAGCTGCGTGGCGCGATCGCCGCGCACCAGAAGAGGTTCTACGGCGTGGACGTCGACCCCGACTCCGAGGTCGGCGTCACCACCGGCGCGACCGAGGCGATCGCCTCCGCGCTGCTCGGGCTCGTCGATGCGGGCGACGAGGTCATCGTGCTCGAGCCCTACTACGACTCGTACGTCGCGGTGATCCAGATGGCCGGCGGCGTACGCCGGCCGGTCACGTTGCGGGCGCCCGACTTCCGGCTGCCGATCGACGAGCTGCGCGCCGCGGTGTCGCCGCGTACGACCGCGATCCTGCTCAACTCACCACACAATCCGACCGGCACGGTGCTGCGGCGCGGCGAGCTCGAAGTGATCGCTGCCGTGGCGATCGAGCACGACCTCGTCGTGATCAGCGACGAGGTCTACGAGCACCTGACGTTCGACGGCATCCCGCACCTCCCGATCGCGACGCTGCCGGGCATGGCCGAGCGCACCCTCACGATCTCCAGCGGAGGCAAGAGCTTCTCGTTCACGGGCTGGAAGATCGGTTGGGCCACGGGCCCCGCAGAGCTCGTGCGCGCGATGATCGGCGCCAAGCAGTTCCTGACCTACACCTCCGGGTCGCCGCTCCAACCGGCGATCGCCCACGCGCTGGACGCGGACGATGCCTACTTCGACGGCTTCCGTGCCCAGCTCCAGTCACAGCGCGACCTGCTGTGCGATGGTCTGGCCGAGATCGGCTTCGAGGTGTACGTCCCTGAGGGCACGTACTTCGCGACGACCGACATCACGCCGCTGGGCTTCTCCGACGGTGTCGAGTTCTGCCGCACGCTGCCGGAGCGCGCGGGCGTTGTCGCGATCCCGCACCAGGTGTTCTACGACGACGTCGCCGCGGGCCGTCCACTGGTGCGCTGGGCGTTCTGCAAGAAGCCGGAGATCATCGCGGAAGCCCTGGACCGGCTGAAGGTGCTCGCAGACTAGGTGGTTGAGGTGCGGAAGGCCACCCGCGGCCGAAGCCTCGAAGCCAGCGGCGGTCTTCAGCGGTAGGCGGGAGCTCTCGAGCTGCCCTCGACGGCGCCCTTCTTGAGCATCGGCAGGACCCTCGGGCGTACGAGCTCGGACAACACGATCACGCTGGTCGACCGCACGACCGAGCCCGACTGACTGATGTGCAGCAGGGTGGCCTGGAGGTCCTCGTGTGACGTGGCCGCGATCTTGCACACGACGTCGGCCGTGCCGCTCGTGACGTAGGCCTCCAGGACGTTGGGCAACGACTCGAGCTCGTCGGTCACGGCGTCGAGCATGCCCTGGGCGATCTCGAGCGTCACGAACGCCAGCACGGGATGGCCGGCGGCGACGAGATCGATGTCGGGTCCGTAGCCGCTGATGACGCCGGCCCGCTCCAGCTTGGCGAGCCGGGACTGCACCGTGGCGCGCGCGACCTTGGTGATGCGCGACAGCTCGAGGTCACCCACCCGCGGATGCTCGCGCATCGCCTCGACGAGCGCGACATCCAGCTGATCCATATGTCCTCCAGGTAGGCATATTGTCGAGATGATTCACAGTGTATCCGGCTGATGTAGCACATGTGACCACCATCGACTGCGCCGCTTGCCCATCCCCGTGCCATGCGTTGATGTAGAGCCATGACCCTCGACCTCACCGACACCGAGCGCCTCGCCCATCTCGACCTGGACCAGCTCAAGCAGCTCGTCGGTCTCGTCGAGTACGACACCACGACCGACCCGTTCCCGGTCACCGGATGGGATGCCGTCGTGTGGGCGGTCGGCAACGCGACGCAGTCCGCGCACTTCTACCAGTCCGCGTTCGGCATGGAGCTCGTCGCGTACTCAGGTCCCGAGACCGGCAACCGCGACCACCATGCGTACGTCCTCGAGAGCGGTGCGGTGCGCTTCGTCCTCAAGGGCGGCGTCGATCCGGACAGCCCGATCCTCGACCACCACCGCGCGCACGGTGACGGCGTCATCGACATCGCCCTCGAGGTGCCCGACGTCGACGCATGCATCGACCATGCGCGGGCCCAGGGCGCCACGATCCTCGAGGAGCCGCACGACCTGACCGACGAGCACGGCACCGTGCGCATCGCCGCGATCGCGACCTACGGCGAGACGCGGCACACGCTCGTCGACCGCAAGGCGTACTCGGGGCCCTACCTGCCGGGCTACGTCGAGCGGCACGCCTCGATCGCCAAGCCTGCCGATGCGCCCAAGCGGATCTTCCAGGCGCTCGATCACGTCGTCGGCAACGTCGACCTTGGGCACATGGACGAGTGGGTCGACTTCTACAACCGGATCATGGGCTTCACCAACATGGCCGAGTTCATCGGCGACGACATCGCGACGGAGTACAGCGCGCTGATGAGCAAGGTGGTGGCCAGCGGCAACCACCGCGTGAAGTTCCCGCTCAACGAGCCGGCCGTCGGCAAGCGCAAGTCGCAGATCGACGAGTATCTCGAGTTCTACCGCGGCCCCGGCGCCCAGCACCTCGCCCTGGCGACCAACGACATCCTCGACACCGTCGACCGGCTACGCGCCGCCGGCATCGAGTTCCTCGACACCCCGGAGTCGTACTACACCGATCCGCAGCTGCGCGACCGCATCGGCAACGTACGCGTGCCGATCGAGGAGCTGCAGAAGCGCGGCATCCTCGTCGACCGCGACGAGGACGGCTACCTGCTGCAGATCTTCACCAAGCCGATCGGTGACCGGCCCACGGTGTTCTTCGAGCTCATCGAACGGCACGGATCGCTCGGCTTCGGCAAGGGCAACTTCCAGGCCTTGTTCGAGGCGATCGAGCGCGAGCAGGCCAAGCGGGGCAACTTCTAGGGCCCGCAGCTGCTCACGTGCTCAAGGGGTTGCCGTTTGGCCCGTCGGGAGAGACTGTGGATGGGTGGGTCGACCGGGCCCCGGCGTCGTAACCAATTGCGGCTCGATCTCGTTGACCTCCATAGTCGAGGTACGGAGCACGCATGTCGAGCGCAGAGCTGATCGTCGCAGGACTGATCGAGGTCCAGGCGATGCTGATCGCGTGGGCGATCTACCCCAAGATCTTCGGCCGCAAGTCCCAGCGCAGCTGATCAGGCGGTCGTTGCCGCGGGAGCAGTGCCGCCCCCGCGACGAGCAGTCACCGTCGGGGCGAGCGCACGACGGGGTTCGGCGATTGCACGCGCGATGCTCGGGTAGGACTCTCATCTGAGAGGAGTCCACCATGGCGACGACCAAGCAGACCCAAGCAGCCAAGAAGAACGTCCGGAAGGCAGCCCAGGCGGCCAAGCAGAAGAAGACGCTCGCCAACATGCCCAAGGCGACCAAGACCGCACTCGGCAAGCAAGGCGCGGCGGTCGCGCAACGCAAGCGGACCGGCGGTAGCAAGCCGAAGACCCGCCAGGAGCTGTACGACGAGGCCAAGCGACGCAACATCCGCGGCCGTTCCAAGATGGGACGCGACGAGCTGGCGCGGGCCCTCGGTCGGAAATAGAAGTCGCGGGCATGACGGCCCTCAGAAGGCGGTTGGCTGCCGCAGCGCCGACGCTCCTGGCCAGGCCGTTCGATGCGATCAGCCAGCCGGCCGGTCTCCTGCGCCACGGATACCGCCACTGGGAGCTCATGCGACAGCGAACCGGATCGGAGATCATCCAGACACGTCTCCTCAACGAACGCGTCACCGTGGTCTGTGGCGCCGAAGCGGCGCAGTTCTTCTACGACACGTCCCACAGCGAACGCTCGTCGGCTCTGCCCACCTCGCTCGTCGGCGCGCTCTTCGGGATCGGAGCCGTCCACATGCTCGACGGGGACGCCCACCTGCATCGCAAGACCATGTTCAACCGCATGCTCGACGAGTACGCGAGCGCGGCGGTCTGCGCGGGCGTCGCGAAGCGATGGGACGAGCGGGCGCCTGGATGGCTGGGCTACGTGGACGTCTTCGAGGAGCTCGCCGAGATCTTGTTCGAGGCCGTCACCGAATGGATCGGGCTGCCGGACTCGGGCCCGCAGACGCGCGCTCGAACGCAGGACATGCTGGCCCTTGTCGACGGGTTCGGCGCACCTTCGACACGCCAGCTCAGGGCACGGGCCGCACGGCGCCGCGCGCAGTCCTGGGTCGGGGAGTTCGTCGAGGACGCACGACGGGCGTCAACGGACGCCCACACCGCAGCCGGAGCGGTGATCGCGCACCGGGACGAACGCGGCGAGCTGCTCGACGTACACACCGCTGCAGTCGAGATCATCAACCTGGTGCGACCGTTCGTGGCCGTGTCGTGGCTGGTCAGCGGCTTGGCGATGTCGTGCCAGGCCGGCAGCAGCTGGCGTGAGGAGGTCCGTGCCGAGTCGGTCTCAGCCACCGACGTGGCGCAGGAGGTACGCCGGACGTACCCCTTCGTCCCGTTCCTGGCGACCCGCGCCACCCACGACCTGGTTCATCGCGGCGCGGCGATCCCCGGCGGATCGCTGATCGTGCTCGATGTCTGGGGGACGAACCATGATCCTCGCTTCTGGTCGGCGCCGGACTCCTTCGATCCCCGGCGCTTCCGTACGACCCCCGTCACTCCCTACAACCTCGTCCCGCAAGGTGGCGGCGATCGGCACACCGGTCACCGCTGCCCGGGTGAGGACCTGACCCTGGCGGTCCTCACGACACTCGTCCCCAGACTCGCGGCACTGCCCTACTCGGTCATCGGGGATCCGCCAGGTCTTCGCCGCATGCCGCCGAAGCCTCGGTCCCGGCTGCGGGTTCACCGCTGACCCGGGACGTCAGGGAGCCACGATGAGCGCCTGGGGCGCCGCGGTCTTCATGCGGGTCTCCAGCCATCGCAGCTGACGGGCAGTCTCCTCCTGCGAGGTCGTGGCAACGTCGAGGAGCTGCCGATCGCGCAGTCCCTGGGCGCCTTGTGCGACCACCATCCAGGTGCTCTTGACCAAGGTGGCCAGGAGATGGATGTCCTGCAGGTCGCGAAGGAGCCCGATCTCGCCCTGCCTGACCTCGGCAACCCCCGTGGCCCGTAGGCGTTCCGGCTCGTCGACGCTGTCGTCCTCGCCGTACCGCTCCACGATCGGTTGCAACGACTTGCGGTGACCGTCGCTCATCGCCGCCAGCGTGTGCGACATGTGGAAGACGTCGTGGACGTCCGGGCGACCGGCAGCGAGGGTCCGGAACGAATCGGCCAAGATCTCTTCACTGTGGTCGGCCAGTGCGACGTACGTCGAGAGGTGTGGCATCAGCGATCCTCCTTGGCTGCAGCCCGCACGGAAGTCTGGGCCGGGTCGAGCGGGTAGCGAGGGGTCTCGTCGAGGATCGTGCTCGTCGTGGGTTCGCCACCCTCGGTCGACGGCACGCGCCGGTCGACCGGTCGCGAGGCGGCCGTCGTCGGCGCCTTGGATGGACCGTCGCCGTCGCGCACCTTCACGACGCGGCACGCCGCGGTCTTGAAGTAGGGCTGCTTCGAGACCGGGTCCCACACCGTCATCGTCAGCTCATTGGCCTGTCCGGTGAGGCCGTCGACAGTCACGCTGTCGAGATCCCAGGTGCCGTAGTGGAAGGGCGCGAAGACCGCGCCCGGCATGACGGAGCCGACCCGAGCCTTGACCTCGATGGCTCCGCGTGGCGACTCGACGCGCACGACGTCACCCTCGGTGATGCCGAGGCCGGCGGCATCCTCTCCTGACAGCTCGACCCAGGGCTCCGGTGCGGCATCCCGCAGCGATCGCGACCTGGCCGTCTTGGTGCGGGTGTGGAACTGGTAGACCGTTCGTCCGGTCGTGTAGAGCAGCGGGAACTCCTCGGACGGCATCTCGTGGGCCGGCTTGTACCCGGCGCCCTTGAGGAACGCGCGGCCGCCCGGAGCCTTCGCGCGGTGCTCCTGCTCGCTGACGGTGCCTCCCGTCAGGAGATCGTGTCCGTACGTCTCACAGACGTCGGTGTCGGTGGGGAAAACCGCATCGGCATACAGGCGATCGGTGCCGTCCGGTGCCGCGTCGTTGACCGGCCACGGTATGCCGGTGGGTCCGCGCAGCTTGTCGTACGTCAGCCCGGTGTAGTCGACGGGTCGACCACGGGTTGCCTGGCGCCACGCGTCGAAGGTCTCTTCGGGGGTCCGCCAGGTGATGAGCGGATCGCCGTCCTTGTCGGTGAAGCCCATCGCCTCGGCGTACATGAGCAGGATCTCGAGATCGCTCTTGGCGTCACCCGGCGGCTGGACGGCCTGCTCCGACAGGTGCACCGTGCGGTTGACGTTGGTGAACGTGCCGGTCTTCTCGCCCCATCCGGCCGCCGGCAGCACGACATCCGCGAGCTGCGCCGTCTCGGTGAGGAACAGGTCCTGCACCACGACGAAGCACTGGTCACCGCCGAGGATCTTGCGGATCCGCGCCGTCTCCGGCAACGACACGGCGGGGTTCGTCGCCGAGATCCACAACAGCCCGATCGACCCGTGCTCGGCGTAGCTGAAGATCTGCATCGCGTGAGTCGGCGGCGCCCAGTGCGGAATCGTCAGGGGGTCGACGTTCCACAGCTGGGCCAGCTCCTGGACGTGTGCCGAGTTGTCCCAGTTGCGGAAGCCCGTCAGGTCGCCGTCGGCGCCGCACTCCCGATTGTTCTGAGCCGTGGGCTGGCCGTTCATCTGCAGGACGCCCGCTCCCGGTCGGCCGATCAGGCCACGCAGCAGATGCAGGTTGTTGACCGCGACGGACGAGGCCGTGGCCTGGTGCGACTGGTAGAACCCCTGCAACACCGTGGACAGCACGGCATCGCACTCGCCGAAGATCCGAGCGGCCCGGCGCAGATCGTCCGCGGGTACGCCGGAGAGCCGCTCGACCTCCTCGGGGGTGTACGGCTCGACGATCGACTGCAGGTCCTCGACGCCGATCGTGTGCGCGTCCACCCAGGAACGATCGACCCAGTCGTTGACGAACAGCTCGCGCGTCAGCCCGTTCATCAGGGCCAGGTTGGTGCCGACCCGTGGAGCAAGGTGGACCCCGCCGGTCCGCTCGGCCTCCTCGGCCACAGGCGTCCGTCGCGGATCGACGCACACGATGCGTGGCGGATCCTGCCCTCGTGTGCGGTCCAGGATCCGCGCCCACAACACGGTCTGCGTCTCGGCCATGTTGTGGCCGTACAGGAAGATCGCATCGGCGTGCTCGATGTCGGTGTACGAACCGGGCTGGCCGTCGGCGCCGAACGACTCCTTGAACGCCGCCGCCGCGGTCGCGGTGCACAGTCTCGTGTTGCCATCCATGTGCGGTGTGCCGAGCCCGGCCTTGCCGATCACGGCAAGGGTGTAGTACTCCTCGACGAACAGCTGCCCCGACGTGTAGAAGCCGTGCGAGAGCGGGCCCTTGTCGTCGAGCAGTCGCTTCGACACCTCCACGACCCGGCCCATCGCCGTCTCCCAGTCCGTCTCCACGAGGCGGCCGCCCTCGCGGATCATCGGACGCGTCAGCCGGTCCGTCGATGACGCCCATGGCGTGCTTCCGTACAGGCCTTTGGGGCCCAGTCGTCCGTGGTTGACCACGTCGCCGGCTCGGCCCCGGACCCCGACCATCCGGCCGTCCTTCACCGCGATGTCACAGCCGCAGCCGTTGCTGCACAGCACGCAGGCCGACTGGACCCAGCGATCGACGTCGCCTTCGTCGACTCCCTCGTCCAGGTGCTGGTCCACGCGGGCAGGCCACACGGTCCCCTTCGCGTGCGGAGTGCCCGGACCCCAGAGGTCGGCGATGCGGTCGTTCATGTGGCGCCTCCCAGCACGAGACATTCACTCACCTGACTGCCCGATTCGCCCCTGCGCCAAACCGCTGTTGCAAGCATCGAGATCGTGGAAGACCGTTGCGCTGAGCCGAGAGAGGCTGGACCATGGGGATGGGCGAGGAACCGTTGTGAGGGCAGCGAGGTTTGACCATGGCGAGGAAGCGCCGGAAGCTCGAGTACGAGCAACCGGTCACGGCGGTCGAGCTGGAGACCGGCCTGCCCGGCGAAGCCGGCCGCCAGCTGCGCCAGCGGATCGAACAGTCCCGACCGTTCCCGATGGAGATCCGATCGGCCGCGCTGGTCGAACAGGCGACCGGCTACCTCGCCGAGACACTCCACCTGTCGATCGACGCGGCGCACGGCATCCTGGTCCAGGATGCAGCTACCAACGGGCTCACGATGGAGGAGGCCGCCAAGCGCGTTCTGCGGCGCGAGGGGTAAGCACCTTCGTACGGCCCATCCCGGGCCGACACCGAGGCGTTTGGCACAGGCGTTCTCGGGTATTTTTCGGCCCCACGCAGGCGTCAGACGGTGCGACGTGTTCACTGCGACTCAGGCACCCATGGCGACTGCCGACAAGAGAGGGCAAGACCATGGTCCAGGCTGTCGAGACCTACTTCGAGGGAACCGAGTGGCACTCTCGCGTGCAGGGCGAGGAACGGCCGTTTCACACGTCTGACACCAAGGAACGTGCGGTGGAGGCCGGGCGTGAGGAAGCCCGGACTCGTGAGGCCGAGCACATCATCAAGGAGAAGGACGGCACGATCGGCGCGAAGCACTCCTACGGAGCTGATCCCCGCAACGTTCCCGGCTAGCCATGCTCGGTTTCGGACAGGAGCCGATGCTCGCCCGTCCAGTGACGGCTCTGCCACACGAAGCGGCGCTCCCCGGCGGTGCCTTGTACGAACCGAAGTTCGATGGCTACCGCGGGCTCCTCTTCGTGGAAGAAGGTCGCTGCCGCGTCCAGTCACGCCGCGGCCACGACATCACCGATGCGTTTCAGGACGTCGCCACTGCCGTGGAGGATCAGCTCCCAGACGGGAGCGTTGTCGACGGCGAGCTCGTGGTGTGGGGCGACGAGGCGCTCGACTTCGCCGAGCTCCAACGGCGACTTGCCTCACGCAAGCGGTTGGCTCGGCGGCCGGCGAGCTTCGTCGCATTCGATGTGCTCGCCATAGGCGGCGCGGACATCCGCCCTTGGCCTCTGCGACGGCGGCGCGAGGCCCTGGACCTGCTGATGCAGGAGTCGTTGCCGCCGCTGCAGATCTCGCCCCAGACCGACAGCAGGCACGACGCCGAGCAGTGGATGCGTGACTACGCCGACAACCCGGTCGGCATCGAGGGCCTGGTCATCAAGGGTGCGAGCACGTCGTACGTGTCCGGCAAGCGCGAGTGGCTCAAGTACCGCATCCGCGACACGGTCGAGGTCCTCGTCGGCGCCGTCACGGGGTCGCTGAAGCTGCCCGAACGACTGATTCTCGGTCTCTATCGCGATGGTGAGCTTCAGGTCGTCGGAAGCACCGGTGACCTCACCATCCGCCAACAAAGGAGCATGGCCCCGCTTCTCACCCCTGCGAACGCCGACCATCCATGGCCCGACGACCTGTCGGAGGGCCGCCTAGGTCACTTCGGGAACAGACGGGTCCCGATCACGAAGGTTGAGCCCACTCTTGTCGTCGAGGTCTCTGCCGACTCGGCCTTCGAGCGGGGCCGTTGGCGGCACATCACGACGTTCGTGCGCCCCAGGCCCGATCTCGACGCCGACGAAATCGCAACGCCAGAAGCTCGTTGAGCGGCTGGTGGTCGTCAGATCCGGTACGCCACATCTGGCAGCCGGCGCGTGGCAATGATCGAGCAGTTGAGGCAGTAGACGGCCGAGATCGGGAGGTCGGTCACATGGGTTGGCAGTCGAAAGAGACCACCCGGGGGCTTCTCGCCGCAGACGTCGCAGCTCTCGGACGACACCTACTGATGTCCAGACATGCTTCCACGGTACGCCTCTTCGCGAAGTTCACCTCATGAGCGGACGCGGGGCTCAGGCCGAGGCTCTCAGCGGGACGTCCTGCGAGCGACTCGGTGACTGACTTCCGCAGATGGACAAAGCCACCTCGAGCACCGTGACCCCGCGATCGGTGGCGGCCCAGACCAGCAGGCCCAGCGCGGTCTCCGAGCTGACGTCGTGCTCCTGCATGAGGATGGACTGGGCATTGACGATGGCGTCAAGGCTCGATGCAGGCATGCCGATCCTCTTTCGTGACGTAGGGATGGCCCCGAGCCCATCGCTGACGCAGCATCAGCGTGCCGTGGTTACCCCGACGTAGCTTTGCCAAACGCGAGCCCCGCCGATGACTGGCTCATGGAGTCGCGGTGTCGTGCCCTCGAGTGACCAAGACGTACCGGCCGATCAGGTCGGCGACGGAACGACCATCGATCGGTCTCGAGGGTGCCAAGGATGGGAGCCAAACCCTGAAGTCAATATTTCGTGGAGCCGCTTGTCAGAATCGAACTGACGACCTTTTCATTACGAGTGATCGTTGCGGCTATTTTTCCTTGCAATCGCAGTTGCTTGCGTCCCCCCGATTCCAGCCGATGACGACTTGGGGGGACGCCGGGGGGACGCATCCCGGCAGCGAGCAAGCCGCGGGCCATTGTCAGACCGGCTTGGCGAAGGTGAGTCTGGCATCCTCACCACAAGCGACTCAGTGGCGACTTTCTGCCCGTCATTTCAGTTGTACTCATGGCTCAGGATCCGCTGATCTCGCCGTGGGGGTGCGCCGGGGGCACACAATAGAATGCCATCCCGACTAACATGGGCAGCGTCAACTCAGGCTGGGACGTAGCCGTGCGGGTTGAGGACGTACTTGGTGGCGGCGCCGGCGTCGAACTCCGCATAGCCGCGAGGCGCGTCCTCGAGGGTGATCACGGTGGCGTTGACGGCGTCGGCGATCTGCACCTTGCCGTGCAGGATCGCCATCATGAGCTGGCGGTTGTACTTCATGACAGGGCACTGGCCTGTGGTGAAGGACAACGACTTGGCCCAGCCCGTTCCCAGACTGGGCGACCTGGAGGTCGCTACTCGGGAGGCAGCACGATGTAGACCTTGCGCAGCGTTTCGTAGATCGTCCACGTCGTCCGATCACCGGCACACAGCCGGACAACAGTCCCCTCCGACAGCGGCAGGGATGAGCCGCCGTCGAACTCGACCCGGGCACGACCGCTGAGCACGACGAACACTTCATCGGACTCGATGTCCCTGACGATGCCCGACGTGATCTCCCAGATGCCGATCTCGAGGTCTCCGGCCGAGATGAGGGCCTCCAGCCTCGTCCTCGGGCTCCCGGCGACGACGTCTGCTGGGTCCAGCTCAAGCTCTTCCAGCTCCATCGAACGCGCGTTCTGGGCCAGTAGCCGCTCTGGCGTCTCATCGGCGCTCAAGAGTCGAACCCTAGGCCGAGGCGGTCAAGCGTACGGAGCATCAGGTTGCGCCGACCTTCACGGTGATCGGCCCGATCGAGCGACCACTTCGTGGCCTCGATGCCGACCTTGGCCAACGGTTCGGGCGGAAACGGCAGCGGCTTCTTCCGCACCATCTCGAGCTGGGTGCGCGGAGTCTCCTGACCTGCCAGTCGGTCGAGCATGACCTCGGCAGCGAATCTCGTCGCCCCTACACCGAGGCCGGTGAAACCGCTCGCGTATGCCACGCGGCCCTGCCGGGCCAGGCCGTGGAACGCGCAGAACTGCGTTGACGTGTCGATCGCGCCGGCCCAGCGATGACTGAACCGAATGCCCTCCAGTTGCGGGAAGGTCGTCAGGAGATGTGAGGCCAGGGTGTGATACGACTCCGGACGGTCCTCGTACGCATCCCGCACCTTTCGGCCTACATGATAGATCGCGTCGTAGCCGCCGTAGAGGATGCGGTTGTCTGTGGTCAGCCGGGAGTAGTGAAACTGGTTCGCCAGGTCTGACAGGCCCTGGCGGTTGTCCCACCCAATCGCGGCCTTCTGTTCGGCCGTCAACGGTTCGGTCATGAGCATGTAGTCATAGACCGGCACCGTCATGAGCCGCGACCTGCGTAGGAGCGGCCGGAAGACATTGGTGCCGAGTGCCACCTGGTCCGAGACGACAGATCCCTGTGTCGTGCGGATCTTCAGCGGGCCACGTCGCGACTCGATGCCCTTCACAGATGAGTTCTCGTAGATTTCCACGCCGAGGTCGGTTGCCGCCCGCGCGAGGCCACTTGCCAGCTTCGCCGGATGGACAAGGGCCGTGTCGTCCTTGTGCCACCGGCCGGCCATGAAGACCGGGCTGTTGATCTGTTGCCTCACGGCGGCCTCGTCGAGCCACTCCCCAGAGTCGGACTCCTCGAGCCATCGCACCTGGTGTGGCTCGTACGCCACCTCGAGCACACCGGCCCGCTCCAGCTCCGCATCGATGCCGAGGTCTCGTACGTCTCGCTCGAGACCCTCGAGGTTCTCGACGCCCAACCGTTCGAGCGTGTCGAACTCGTCGGGCCAGCGACGCCGACCGTTCTCCTCACCATGGGTCAGGCTCGCCTCGACGAACCCGCCGTTGCGGCCTGACGCCGCCCACCCGATTGTCTGAGCTTCGAGCAACGTGACCCGGGCACCGGGATTCCTGCGCTTGGCCAGCACCGCGGTCCACAGTCCCGTGTAGCCGCCGCCGACGACGGTCAGGTCGGCGCTCGTGTCACCCGTGAGCTTGGGAAAGGTGGCTCGATTGATCCCCTCAAGCCAAAACACCTTGTGCTCGGAGCCTGCGAGCGCCTGCGACACCACCCCCTCGGCCGGGCGGTTGCGCTCAAAGACCGTCGTGTGACTCAACGGACGCTCGTGGTGCGTCGAGCGCCGTTCGCGGTGGGACCTGAAGACGCCGAATTGTCGGTCTTCCGTGGGTTTGCCGACAGCGGCAGTGACATCGAGCTGACGAAGCGGTTAAGCGCTGCCGTCTGGCGTTCGGCTGTCCAGATCTCCGGATGCTCGACCGCGGACAGGGCAATTCCGCTCGTCCACGCGCGCAGCACGTCGACCATGCCATCGAGCTCCTTGGGCTCGACAATTTCCTCCAACGCCGCGCGCATCAAACCGCGCATCCCAGGTTCGAGCTTGTCGAAGAAGTCGCGCAAAGCCGGCTCTGCGTCCCGATGTGCGACCAGCGCGACGCGCACGCGTTCGAGCGCCAGTGACTCAGCATCGGCCGGGAGGAAGAACTCGAGCACAGCGTGCAGCCGCTCGTGCGGATCGTCGATCTGGAGAAGCTCCTCTCGCTTGTTGTCTGCGTCTACGAGCACGGATTCGAGGAGAGCGCCGATGAGCGCATCCCGGTTGGGGAAGTAGTGAGTGATCAGTGTGCTGGACCCACCCATGCGTTTTGCCAAGGAGCGAAGCGTGAAGGTGGGGAACCCTCCCTCGGCCAGGGCGTCGACCATCGCGGAGATGATCGCGGCCTTTCTCTCCTCAGGGTCTACATAGCGGGGCATCGAGTTGACCTCTCGGTTGTTTTACAACGTCTGCAATATCATAGGACTAGTGGCCGGCGGCGGTGCTTTGTGAGCGCGCCTCGGACTGGGTGTCGGGACGCGTGACGTCAACGGTCGCTTCGTTGAATGGCTCCTCGGCCTTCAGCGCAGCCTTGTGGACCTTGCCGCTTGCCGTGTACGGAAGATCGGCGCGGAACTCGACGTACCGCGGGACCTTGAACGGCGCGAGACCGGTACGCGCGTGCTCGACGACGTCTTCGGCCGAGACCTGGGCGCCGTCCTTGAGCACGATGATCGCCTTGACCTCTTCACCTCGCTCACGATCCGGAACCGGGATGACGCCGACCGCGTTAACTTCTGGCATCAGGAGGATCTGGAGCTCGACCTCCGCCGAAGCGATGTTCTCGCCGCTGCGACTCACCATGTCCTTGAGCCTGCCCTCGTAGTAGAGGGCCCCCTCTTCATCCGCCCGGACGATGTCACCCGTCCGGAACCATCCTCCAGGCAGGAACAGCTCTGCATTGACCTCGTCGCGGTTGTGGTAGCCGAGCATCATCCCCTCCCCGCGCAGGCAGAGCTCACCCGCAATCCCAACACGCACTTCCTGCAATCTCGCGTCAATGATCTTCGCCTCGCGCGTAGGGAAGCAGAATCCCATCGATCCCTTCATGGCAAGGTCCGAGCGGTCCCAGGGCACGAACGTCCCGTTGCCCACCTCGGTGCTCGCGTAGAAGTCGCGCGCGACGATGCCGAAGTGCTGCTCGAGCAGCGCGATGCCCTCGGGGGGTACGGCTGCGACGGGCGCCCGCTTCAGCCGCAGTGGCCCCTCGTTCTCGCTCGGTGGCAGATCGACCATCTCCTCATCGATCCACGCCATGTCGATCTGGTGGTCGACCAACCAGCCCATGAACTTGCGCCGGCTGAGGCCACCCGTCACGCAGATAGCGCCACCACTTGCGAGGGCGGTCATCAGGTACGCCTGATTCTGCATGTAGTAGAACGGATGATCGGCAAGAATCCGCCGCGCATCGAAAAGGCCTGCATCCCATACGCCCAGCTCAATCCAGTAGCGATGTGTGAGCAGGCAACCCTTTGGCAAGCCGGTCGTGCCCGAGGTGAACTGGATGTTCGCGACCTCGTCGTGGTCCGGATACTCCGCAAAGGGCGTAATTTCACTCTGAGCAAGGCGCTCGAACGTCAGCGGCCCGACCGGCTGCCCAGCCACGGTGATCACCCGATCGCGGGCCACTGGCCCGTACGAATCGCCGTCGCCATAGTTCTCGAGGATGTCAGCGGCTGCGACCAGCCATGACGCGCCGGCGTCCTCGAGGACGAACTCGCTCTCCCGTGTTGTGTACTTGGGGTTCATGGGCACGATCGCAGCGCCGAGCTCGGCAACGGCGAACCAGATGAGTGGGAACTCGACTTGGTTGCGCAGTTGTACGCCGACTCGATCCCCGGCCTTGACCCCGGCGAGCTGGAGCCCCGACCGGAGACGGGACACGCGCTCGCGAAACTCAGCCCACGACAGCGTCGGCCCACCACCCTCGATGTGCATGATGGCGACCTCGCCACCGTGGGTTGCTGCGGCAAGATCAAGAGCCTCAGGCATCGAAAGTCCACGGAGCGCCCTTTGGTACTCCGTGAGCTCGATGTGCAATGACGTCATCGGGATTTCGTCCGTTCTCGTGGTCGTGATGCTCAAGACGAGGTGGTCCAGAGGGCGCGCAACGTGGCGACGAATCCCGGTCTTTCCCGGCCCTTGACCTCGCCGACGAGGTCAAGGGCGATCAGGTGGCCCTGCTCCCCCCTGTCGACGACATCCCTGACGGTTCCGCGGATCCGGAACTTATCGGCGAACCGGATGACCGAGACGAAGCGAGCGTGATCGAGACCGTAGTTCCAAGCGATCCAAGGGCCGTCGGAGTAGATGGCGTGGTTGCACAGGTAGTCGAGCATCCCGAGGAGATGGAACCCCTCGACCAAGTCGTCGCCGTAGCCTCCCTCGCCGCCATAGCGGTGCGGGTAGCTGTCGAGGTATGTACCCCGCTCGAAGTCCGATGACCGGTCGGGGTCCATCTGGAACCAAGGCGTCACGAACTCCTTGCCGAGCAACGTCGGCGCTTCGCTCGGATGAGACACCCGGAGGATGACGACCTCGGAGACGTCCGTGCTGTCGATGGCCATGTGATGCGCCGGTCCCTTCATCTTGTCAGTTCGAGATTTGTACAACGTCTGCCATATTTAAGCGGCCGGCTTCTGCCCCGATCGGGACCGGCGACGTCTAGGTTCTCCGCCGCGGCTTCCAGCCGAGTTTGGGCACAGCATCGAGAAGCGCCTGTGTGTACGGGTGCTCCGGCGAGTCCAGGACCCGCGCGGTCAAGCCCGACTCCACGACGGCACCTTGGTTGAGGACGATGCAGGTCTCGGTGACCTGGCGAACGACACCGAGGTCGTGCGACACGAAGAGGTACGAGACTCCCGTGGCCTCACGGATGTCGCTCAGGAGGTTCAAGACCTGTGCCTGGACGCTCACGTCCAGCGCCGAGACCGCCTCGTCGAGGATGAGGATCTTCGGCTCAAGTGCCAACGCACGGGCGATCGCCACCCGTTGGCGCTGCCCCCCGGACAGGTTCCGCGGAAGCTGATTCGCGTGTCGTTCGTCTAGGCCGACCTGCTGCAGGAGTGCGGCGACGCGTTCAGCCAGTTGCGTCGCTCCCCAGCCGAAGTGCACCGCGAGCAGCTCCCTGATGCCAGCGCCGACGCTTTGGCGCGGGTCAAGTGAGCCGAAGGGATCTTGGAAGACCATCTGGACGAGCCGCGCGTTCGCGAGTCGCGTGCGCCTGCGTGATCTGCCGGTGAGCACGCGACCTTCGACGTCGACCGTTCCTGAGGTGGCCGTCTCGAGGCCGGCGACGATGCGTGCCGTGGTCGTCTTTCCTGATCCGGACTCGCCGACGATCGCGAGCGAGCCGCCCGCCGCAAGGGCGAAGCTGACGTCGTTGACCGCAGCGTGTTCGTGCCCGTCGGGCCCGGCGAACACCTTCACCACGTTGTCGACGGTCAGCACCGTCTGCTTCTGCGTTGGATCGGCGGTCATGCCGAGGCCGCCGTCTTGAGTTCGTGGGTGAGCTCTTCTGCACGGTGACAGGCGACGATTCGGCCGTCCAGCTCGCGAGCGACCGGCCGTTCGTTGCGGCAGAGGTCGGTGGCAAACGGGCAACGACCAGCGAAGACGCATCCCGTCGGGACCTCGTATGCGGACGCGGGGCGCCCCGGGATCGAGACCAACCGTTTGACGTGAGTCGTGCTTGGGCGTGAGGCGAGTAGCGCCGCGGTGTAGGGATGTCGCGGGCCGGTGTAGATGTCCTGCGCCTTGCCCTTCTCGACGACGGTCCCGGCGTACATCACAACAAGCGAGTCGGTCACTGCCGCTGCGAGGTCGAGGTCGTGCGTGATGAACAGCATCCCGAGCCCGCGTTCCTGGATCTGCTCGATCATGATCGCGATCACCTCAGACTGGACCGTGACGTCAAGAGCCGTCGTTGGCTCATCGGCGAAGACCAGCTTCGGCTCGCTCATGAGGGCAGACGCGATCATCACCCGTTGGAGGAGCCCGCCGGAGAGCTGGTGCGGATACTGCGCCATCCGTCGCGGAGCATCCTTGATGCCCATCTCGTCGAGCAGCTTGATCGCGCGCTCGACCGCCTCCGCTTTGGACTGGAGCCCAGTCGACACGACGCCCTCGATCAGGAAATGGCCGATGGTCCGCATCGGGTTGGTGTGCGCACGAGGATCCTGATGGATCATCGCGACATCACTGTTCCGATACTGAGCCAGTTCATTTCGATTCATTCCCAGCACCGACGCGCCCTCGAACTGAATGTCGCCGGTCGCAACAGCGTTGCGGGGAAGCAGACGCATCGCGGCCTTGACCGTCATCGACTTGCCTGACCCGGATTCGCCGACCAGGCCCACGGACTCGCCCTGCTGCACCGTGAACGAGACATCCCGGACTAGGGCGCGCCGCGGCATGAAGTCAGTCAGCTCGATCGACAGATCGACGACGTCGAGGAGAGTTTCGCGGCTCATCGGTCTGCTCCGAATCGGGCTCCAAGGCGGTCGCCCAGGACGTTGAAGGCGACGACCGTGATCACGATGCACGCTCCGGCGACCAAACTCTGCTGCATCGCGCCGTTCAGCAGCTCCGACCGCCCGTCCGCAACCATGACGCCCCACTCGGCAGTCGGCGTCTGCACGCCGAGGCCGAGGAACGAGACCGCAGCGAAGTCAGCCAGGGCGACGCCGAACGCGATCGTGCCTTGGGCCACGACGATGGGCGACACGTTGCGAAGGATGTGACGTGTGCAGATCCGCCACGACGACAGCCCGGCGAGGCGGAGCCCCTCGACGTACGGCATGTTTCGCTCGCGAACGGCTGCCGAGCGCACGACCCGCGTGTAATACGGAATGTAAACGATCGTCAGTGCCAGGACCGGTGCCCAGAAGCCCGCACCGAAAACCGCCGATGCAAGCACGGCGACCAAGATTCCGGGAACCGCGAACATCACGTTCAGCAGCCTATTGAAGGCGCGGTCCACCCAGCCCCCGGTCCACGCGGCGAAGATCGCCAGCGCCGTCCCGCATATGGCACTGCCCAGGACGATGAGTCCGGGCCCGGCAAAACTGATCCGCGCACCGGCAAGGGCCCGGGACAAGATGTCGCGGCCCAGCGAGTCGGTCCCGAGCAGGTGATCAGGGCTTGGGCCCACACCGGAGGCCAGGACATCGGTCTGGTCGGGCGGGTATGGGGCGAACAGGACCCCGAACAGTGCAACGAAGATGAGCAAGCCACACAGCGATGCCGAGATGATGAGGAGCTTGTCCTTAGGGCGGCGGGACTCGGCGACAGCCGGGTCGCGCGTCAGTGCGGTCATCAACGAGGCGTCCTCTCACGTGGGTCGAGCAGGACCTGTGCAACGTCGATGACCGTGGTCACAACGACAAACACGATGACGATGATGAGACTGATCGCCAACACGACTGAGTAGTCCTTGCTCGAGATGCTCTTGACCAGCAGAGACCCGATCCCGTCGATGGCAAACGCTTGCTCGACGACCACAGCCCCACTGACCAGGCCAGCGACGGCCAGGCCGGATGCCGTCATGACGGGAAGCGCAGCATTGCGCAGGATGTGCTTCCGATTGATCTGCCGCGTCGGGATTCCCCGACCTCGGCTGGTCATCACGTGCTCCTTGTCGGCTTCCTCCCGTACGGCCGCCGCGGTGAGCTGCGTGATGTAGGCGCCATAGCCCACCGACAAGGCGATCGCCGGCAGCACCATGTGCCTGATCCGGTCGGCCAGGCCGTCACCGGATCCGAAAGTTGGGAACCAGCCCAGCTGGACGGCGAAGACGCTGATCAGAACACTCGCCGCCACGAATGTGGGGATCGAGATCCCAAATCCCGCAAGTGCGGTGATCGTGGGCCGCCAACGATGGCTGATCCCTCCGAGCGAGCCCAGCAGGATTCCGACCAGGAGCATCAGGACCGCAGCGAAGCTGACCAACAGGAATGTCGTCTCGAGTCGCGGTCCGATGAGGTCTGTAACGTTCTGCCGGAAGGTGAACGAGGTCCCCAGGTCGCCGTGCAAGGCCGACGTGAGCCAGTGCCAGTAGCGCTCGAGCAGGGGGTCGTCGAGACCCAGCTCAGCCCGTTTCGCCGCGCGCGCCTGATCGGTCGCCTTGGCGCCGAGGATCTGCGCCACGGGATCGCCCGGCGCGAAGCTCAGTGCGGTAAAGATGACGAACGATGCGGCCAAGGTCGTGCCGGCGGCTCCGAGAGCCGCCGACACGATCTTGGTGCCGGTGCCCGAGCGTCCGCGAATCGGTCGACTCTTGGCGACCTGCTCGGTCAGGTCGGGCATGGCAGTCATGAAGCGATCCTGCTCCTACTTCGCCGAACCGATGTGGGTCATCGATGCGAGCGACCAGTACGCGAACGAGGTGACCGCGCCGGTCAAGCGGTCATTGAGGAACGTCGTGGTGTTGGTGGAGACCAGCGGGATCGTGCTGGAGTCCTCCTCCACGAGCGCCTGCGCCTCGACAACCATCTTCGCCCGCTCCTTGGCGTCGAAGGACTCGCGAGCGTCAGTGAGCAACTTCGTCACCTTCGGATTGTCGAGCTCGGTGTAGTTGTACGGCTGCCCTGGGAGGTAGGAGAAGCCCATCGGCTCGAGCGGATCGGCCGTCCCGTTGAAGTTCGTCTGGAGCATCATGTCGATGCCCTTCCGCTTGGTCGCGTCATATCCCGCCTCCGAGAAGACCAACGGTTGCAGTGACCGGATCTTGACCGTCAGGCCGACAGCCTTCGCTTGCTGCTGGACCAGTTGAGCGACCCTGGAGATGGTCTCGTCACCGGCCTGAACCGCGATGACGATGGGGGTCCCGTCGTAGTCCGACTCCTCGACGAGCTTCTTCGCGGCGCCGAGATCGAACTTCCGCGCGGCAGCGATCTTGTCATAGGCCGGCTGGTAGATGTCGGTCTCTGCCTTCGGCCACGTTGCCTCGGTCACCGACGTGTAGTTGGCTCTCGCGGCACCGTTGTAGACCACCTTGGCGATCGCATCGCGGTCGAGTGCCCGTTGCAATGCCTGGCGTAGCTTGTTGTCGGCGGTGACTCCATCTGGCGTGGTGATGTTGATGTTGAGGCTCTGCGTCGAAGGACCGAAGACCAGGCGTCCCGCCGAGGACTTCTTGAGGGCGGGGATGGCCGAGGCCGGCACTTCGTACGATCCGTCGATCTCGCCGGCGTTGAGCGCTTGGGCGAGCGCCGTCGCGTCGCTGATGAACGAGAACTTGACCGTCTTGACGAGCGGCTTGACGTCCTTGTTCCAGTATTCGTCGTTGCGGGTCATCGTCAGGCTGTTGCCCGGCGACCAGTTCTCGAGTTTGTAGGGCCCACTGCACATCACACCGCCGGTCGAGGTCCCGAACTTGTCGCCCTGCTTCTCCGTGTACGCCTTTTGAATGATGCCGATGTTCTGCATCTCGTTGGCGAAGAGCTCGTCGGGCGTCTTGAAGTTGACCGTGACCTCGTTGGCTCCGGTGACGTCGACGGACTTCACCTTGATCATGATGAAGCTCAGCACGTAGTTCGGATCGCGTACGCGGTTGAGTGTGAACGCGACGTCCACCGCCGTGACCGGACTGCCGTCCCAGAATTTCGCGTCCTTGTTGATGGTGTAGACGATCTGGGTCGGGGACTTGACCTCGAACGTGGCGAGGTTTGGCCTCAACGTGAAGTCGGGGTTCGCCGTGATGAGCGAGTCGCACAGGTTGCGCACGACTGTTCCCGAGGGATAGGTCACCGTGTTGGCCGGGTCGATCGTGTCGGGCTCACCCGGGAGGTTCCACTTGAGCAGGTCGACCTCACCCTTCGCCGCAGGCAGTGAGCTGATGAGGTCGCCCGGCTTCACCTGCCCCTTGTCGCCCGCACCGCCTCCACCGGAACACCCGGCGAGCACGACGGCCGCGGCAGCAATGATCGCGGCCATACCGGTGGTACGCGGGCGGCCCGCTCGCATGAAGATCGACGTCATGACACTCCTCTGGCTTTGGCTCAGCTGTGACCGAGACCACGTGTGACAGAGAATGTACAACGCTTGATTTATAAAAATCAAGAGTTATGCGAGTTTGAATCGAATCCTTGACACGACGTGGACCAAGTAGTCCATGATTGTGAATCACCTGTTACACAACGTCTGCAACCTGACCCAGGAGCCCCACATGTCCGACGACCTCATCTGGACGAGTGCCCACGAGCTTGCCAATCTCTATCGCAGCCGCACCGTCTCCCCCGTCGAGGTCGTCGACGCTGTGCTGGAACGCCAGGAGGCCGTCAACCCGCAGATCAACGCGTTCGTCACAGTGACAGCGGACCAGGCCCGCGACCAGGCGAAACACGCCGAACGTCGCCTGCTAAGCGAGCCCGATCTGCCTCCACTGTTCGGGGTTCCGATCACGGTCAAGGACCTGACCGAGACGGCAGGGGTCCGCACGACCTTCGGGTCAGTCGCCTACGTGGACAACGTGCCGAGTGCGGATGGCATCGCATGGTCAAGACTCAAGGCCGCTGGCACCATCCTGATCGGCAAGACCACGACCCCCGAGTTTGGACTCCTCGGAGTCACCGAGAGCAAGCTCACTGGCACCACAGGGACGCCGTGGGATCCGTCGCGGGCTGCCGGCGGCTCCAGCGGGGGTGCCGCGGCGGCAACGGCGGCCGGCATCGCGCCGCTCGCTTGGGGTTCCGACGGCGGCGGGTCGATCCGTGTTCCCTCGTCACTCTGCGGAACCGTCGGCGTCAAGCCCACCTCGGGGCGCATCCCCCACAACCACAACGTCGAGACCGACTCGACCGAAGGTCCCATCGCGCGCAGCGTCGTCGACGCAGCAATGATGCTCGACGTCACCGTCGGACCCGATCCACGAGACCGGATCGCACTCCCCCCCACAGGCGACCGGTATGCCGAGACAGCGCTTGTCGAGGGCGACCTGACGGGTGTGCGGATCGCCGCGAGCCCCGATCTCGGACAACTGCCGATCGACCCCGAGACGAGGCGGGTATTCAACAGCGCCCTGGACGACCTCCGAAGCTTCGGCGCGCACGTCGAGACGGTCGAGATTTCGCTGCCGGACGCCTACGAGTACTTCATCCAGTACTGGGGCCCGGAGTACATCGCAATCGCGGACGAGATGCATGCCAACGGCCTCGAGGTGTGGCCGCTCATCGATCACATGGCCGAGAAGGCACGGCGTCTGAGTCCTGTACAGGTCAGTCAGGGTATGCGCGAGGTCAAGACCGCGATCTACGAGGCATACGCCAAAGTCTTCGCACACTTCGACCTCCTCGTCACACCCACCACGCCCATCCCGGCATTCCCTCATGCAGGCGACAAGGGCGGGGTCGACGAGATTGATGGCCAGCTGGTCAAGCATGCCGGCGCTGCGCTGCACAGCCTCACCGAGTCGCCGAGTCACGCTGGCCTGCCGGCTTTGACACTCCCCTGCGGGTTCACCGACCTGAACCTGCCGGTCGGCCTGCAGTTCATCGGCCCGATCTACGCGGACCTCGCCGTGATCTCAGCCGCATCAAGGTACGAACATGCAACCACTTGGCATAGGCGCCATCCGACTCTCTGACGGCCGAGTACGTCCGCCTTCATAATCCAGCGCACCAACATCCACACACCTCTTGCATTCTCGGTGGCCCCTTGCGTCCGTACGAAAGGCCTTAGGGGGCATGAGTGCAGACCAAGAGGGCGAATGGCGAGGGCAGACGGGGCGCAAGGCCGAGGGGGGAACATGCCCTAGATGCGGTAAAGCTGTGGAGCGGAAGGCGACCGGACGACCGTCAATCTGGTGCTCGCAGGCCTGTCGGAGAGCCGCGTACGAGGAACGCCGCGCGGCCGCGCAGGGTGCGATCGCGGTCGAGGTTGTGGACCGCGTTGAGACTCACGAGCATCCCCTCGGCACCTGCGTCGACCGCACGCTGGCGTCGCCGGCGGGATGCCGTCGTGTGGTCTACGAGTTGGCGCGACTCGGTCGCGAAGGAGTCCTGCAGTCAGATCCCAAGTGGGAGTCGACCTACAACGCCATACGAAACGGACTCATGGACGCCCTCTACACACCATTCGACCGACGCCGGTAGATCGCCGCCAAGTTCGTTAAGTGCGGAGCCGTTTCGCCCGGAAGCTTTCAGATGCTCTGGGGAAAACCTTGACCGCAGCAGAAGCAGGAGCAGGAGCAGGAACAGGAAGATGATGAAGAGGAGGAGTGCCGCGTGGCGGACCGAGCCCCTGCCGGTTGCCTGACCAATCGCGTTCCGAGACTAGTCGCAGATCTTCCCGGGCGGGCGGATGAGGGGCGTCGCGTCGACGTCTCGTCGACCGGCGGCTTGTGGGCGTTCGGTCAGCGTGAAGCGACTTCGATCCGGGTGCTGAGATCCTCGATCTCGTCCAAGATGGCGATGGCCCCCCAGACCTGGTCGCGCTTGCGATCTGTTAGTGGGACAAGCACGCCAGAGTCGACCAGCCTTTCGATTGCGCGGTAGACGGCCGACTCCCCAGCGTCCATGGCCCGGACGGCGTCGTCGGCAGTAATCACCGGGCTTGCAGTGATGCGGGCGAGGAGTTCCTGGGTGGCGCTACCTGCACGGACCCTGCCCACTTGAGTTGCCCACTGCTGTGGGATCTCGGCCAAGTTCTTGGCAGTCGTTTGCGACTCCTTGGCAGCGATGCGCGACGCTCCGGCGAACGCGGCGATGATTGGCGTGGGTGCCCCGTCACGGTAGTTCCCGAGCAGGTCGAAGTAGCGCTGGCGCTGAGCGACGAGGGCGGAGGCGATGGGAATGACCACCTTGGTGGTAGCGCCGCGGCGACGGAGAATGGTGTTGACCAGAGCGCGTCCGATGCGGCCGTTGCCGTCAGTAAACGGGTGTATGGATTCGAACTGAGCATGGGCAATCGCAGCCTGAGCGAGCACGGGGATATCGTCTCGATTTGAGAAGGCGACTAGGTCGGCCATATACCTTTCTACGGTCGTCGGTGGCGGCGGGACGTAGAGCGCGCCTCGAGGCGAATAGTCGCTACCGCCGATCCAGTTCTGCATGTCGCGCATGCGCCCTGCGTAGGCGCTCTCCATGGCGTCGTCACGCATAAGGGCCTCGTGAGCGACAGTGAGTGTCTCCATCGTGATGTCTTGGGCTTTACCGCTGGGGTCAGGAGACACTTTATTGATCATGGTCTCTAGGGCCGTGGTCGCGGCGACCATTGATACGGCGGACGAGTTTGCCTTGCTGCCGTGCAGCGCGTTGGCATAGTCGATCATTGACGCTTCGACGTGCTCGATCTTGGACGACGCAACCGACTCGGTGCGCAGCAGCATGCTGCTGAGTGCTTGGAGGTCGCCAGCGTGTGTGGTGTCCAGGACTGTGATCTCACGTACGGCGTCTGACATCGCCGTGACCAGGTCTGAGCGGAGTTCGATGTCGCGGTCGGCGATCATAGGGGGCAGACACACCTCAACCGAGGTCAGCATGCGGTCATCCTTGGTGCCTTGGCGCTGAGCCTGCTTCCACGGTACGACTTCGCGTACGTGTGCGGGCCAGATTGATTTGCCGGCGGTGGTATCCGGGTTGTCGCTGCGGGAACCGTCGAGCTCGCTGGAAGGCGGGTTGCTAGCAAGCTTGCGGAGTTGAGTTTTTGGATCGGCCATGGTTCTCCTTAAGTGGGAACAGCATAGGCCTTATTCCCACTTAATCTTGTTAAGTGGGACTCTCTCAATTCAGGTTCCCACTTAATCAAGGTCGTGCCCGCAGCGTGGGGTGAGGATTCAGGCCCGTGGCAGGTTGAATGCGCGGTAGCCCAGAATGAGGCACCAGCTGCGTCATTCCGCTCCGAGTGGAGCAAAAGTCGACGTCGGCTCCCACAGGGGAACGTTCCCCCTTGAACGCCCCCCAATGTTCCCTCGAAAGTTGGACGTTCCCTGGCCACTGGACCCGTGCAACGCGGCCTTGTGGTTTAGCGCCATTCCACAGGGCGCAGGCATGCAACGAGTTCTCCACAGATCGCTATCGAGCAGGTTCGTTCCCACCGCTGCCGCTCGAGACTGGAGGGTCGAGCACGCCGTTTGCGAATCACCGACGGTGGGAGGAAGGAACGATCGCCATGACAGAACTCAAGCTGCTGTCGCCCACCGAGGTGTCGAAGATCCTCGGCGTCGCGACATCGACGCTGTGCCGGATGCGCCAGAACGGGACGGGACCGCGGTGCGTGTGGGTCACTGATCACGCGCCTCGCTATCGCGTCGACGACATCCTCGCGTACGTGGAAGCGCGCGCTTCCTGATGGCCGTCCAGCAGGAGCGGACCGGACGGTGGCGGGCGCGCCTCAAGCACGGGCGCGAGGCTGTTGCCAGCCGGACCTTCGACACCAAGCGCGAGGCGGAGGCGTGGCTCGCTCGCGAGCGCGCCTCCCTCGCGGGTGGTGTCGATCCGCGGGCTGGCAAGGTCGTCGTCCGGAAGTCGTTCGCGACCTGGCTCACGGATCGCGAAGGCACGGTCGCGATCAAGACGACTAAGGCCGATAGGTCGGTGCTCAAGGCGCTGCCGCCGACCGTTGCGAACCTCCACGTGAATCGGGTGACCGATCGGGAGGTCCAGCGCTGCATCAACGAGTGGTCGCGTCGCTACGCCGAGTCGACCGTGAGGCGCTACCGAGCGACTCTGATGGCGTTCTTCGCGTCGTGCATCCGAGAGCGAATGATCACCATCAACCCGGTGACCCGAACCCGAGTGCCACCGCAACTCACACCGGCCGCCGAGATGTTCCCGCTCTCCAGGACGGAGCTCGAAGAGGTCAGGGACGACATCGCTCGGCTGAACCCGACCCTCGCGAATGCCGTCTGGCTCGCCGGATGGACTGGGCTGCGCTGGTCCGAGCTGCGTGAAGTCCGGGTCGCCGACTTCGTCGAGGTGCCGGTGCCACGCCTGGTGGTGCGCCGCGCTCAACCCGAAGGCATCGGCACCAAGCGCCCGAAGTCCAACAAGTCGCGCCACGTTCCCCTCGTCGACGCGGTCCTCCCCCTCGTCCGCGAGATGTCCGCCGGCAAAGGTCCGGACGACCTGCTTGTCACGACTGAGAACGGCGCACGTCTGTACGCCACGGCGTTCAAGAACTCGACGCATTGGGCTGAGACCGGTCGCGGCCGACGTCTGCACGATCTGCGGCACACGGCCGCGTGCCTCTGGCTCGAAGCTGGCGTCTCTCCCACGACCGTCCAGGCGTGGCTCGGGCACGCAGACCTGACGACGACGCAGCGTTACCTTCACTACTTGGGAACGTCCGCGGACGAGACCGCATTGCATCGGTTGAACCAGTGGGGGGACGCCGGGGGGACGCGGTCCAAACCCTGAGGTCAATTTTTCGTTGAGCCGCTTGTCAGAATCGAACTGACGACCTTTTCATTACGAGTGAAACGCTCTACCGACTGAGCTAAAGCGGCCGAGGTTCGCCGGGGATCGCCCGCCGAACCGATCACTGAGTCTACCGGGTGATCTGTTGGACATCACATCGGCCTCTCCCCCGTAGAATCGCACTCGTGACCGACACGACGCAGGCCGAGCTCGAGGAGATCCGGGCGAGCATCGACAACATCGATGCCGCACTGATCCATGTCCTGGCAGAGCGCTTCAAGTACACCAAGCGCGTCGGCAAGCTCAAGGCCGAGCACGACCTGCCGCCCGCCGATCCCGAGCGCGAGGCCCGGCAGATCACCCGGCTGCGCGCACTGGCGATCGAGGCCGACCTCGACCCGGCATTCGCGGAGAAGTTCCTCAACTTCATCATCGACGAAGTGATCCACCACCACGAGGCCGTGCGCGGCTGAGGCCTACTGCTTGCAGGTCAGGCCGTCCTTGGGCACGGTGCCCTTGGTGAAGAAGCCGTCGACCGCCTCGGTGATGCAGTCGTTGCCGGAGTTGTAGGCCGTGTGCCCATCGCCCTCGCGGGTGATCAACACTCCGGATGACAGTTGCGACGCCAAGGACTTGGCCCACTCGTAGGGCGTTGCCGGATCGCGGGTCGTGCCCAGCACGAGGATCGGCGGCGCACCCTTGGCCTCGATCTTGGGCAGCGGGTTGGTCACCTTGATGGGCCAGTCGGCACAGCCGAGAGCTCCCCAGCCGAGCGCCCGCCCGAAGACCGGCGACACCTTCTCGAACCGCGGCAGGACCGCCTCGGTCTGCTCGACCGTCAGGTGGTCGGACACGTCGAGGCAGTTGACGGCATAGATGACCTGACCGATGTTGCCCTTGTAGGAGCCGTCCCGCTGGCGGTCGAAGTAGACGTCGGACAGCTGCAGCAGGACGCTGCCGTCGCCCTGGAACGCGGCGTCGAGACCTTGTGAGAGATAGCGCCACGTGCTCTTGTCGTAGAGCGTGACGGCAATGCCGTAGAACGCCTGCCCCTCGGTCAGGTCACGACCGGGCAGCGCCTTCATCGGCGAGGCGTCGAGCTGCTTCATGAGGTTGGCGATCCTGGTGAGTCCCGCCTGGGCATCGCGGCCCAGCGGGCAGGTGTCCTTCTTGACGCAGTCCTTGGCGTACGCGTCGATGGCCCGCTGGAAGCCCGTGGTCTGGCCCAGGCTCGAGTCGACCGGTCCGAGTGCGGGATCGACCGCGCCGTCGAGCACCATGCGGCCGACGTTGTCGGGGAACAGCTGGGCATAGACCGCGCCGAGCTCGGTGCCATAGGAAGCGCCGAACCAGTCGAGCTTGGATCGGCCGAGCAGCGCACGGACGACGTCCATGTCCTTGGCGACCTCGACGGTCGAGACGTGCGCGGCGAGCTCGCCGGAGTTCTTCTCGCACGCCTGGCCGAGGTCCTTGACGCTCTTGCGCAACGCGGTGATCTCAGCGGAATCGTCGGGATCGGGATCGGTGTCGGTGAACGCGTCGAAGGCCTTGTCCGACAGGCACTTGAGCGGCGAGCTCTCGGCGACCCCACGCGGGTCGACGCCCACGATGTCGTACATCTTGCGGACGTCGCTGCCGAAGCTCGACGCCATCGACGAGGCGAAGTCGATGGCCGAGCCTCCGGGACCACCCGGGTTGACCAGGATGCTGCGCTTGGCCTTGCCGCCCTCGGCGGGATGCACGACGGCACGGAGCCTGGTCGTCGCGCCGTCCGGCTTCGCGTAGTCGATCGGCACCGTGATCGAGGCGCACCGCTCGGAACCGCAGGACGTCCACTTCACCTTCTGGTCGTAGAACTGCTTGAGCCCAGACGGGGCCGAGGTGGCCGTCGGCTTGGGCTCGGTCCACTTGTCGGACTTGTCGTCGGTCAGCGCGACGGCCACGAGCACGATGCCCGCGATCACAGCGACGGCGGCCACGATGGAGATCACGATCAGAGTCGTCTTGGAGCGAGTCACCGGCGAAGTCCCATCATCATGCGTTCGAGAGCGAGCAGAGGAGCAGCATTGGCGGTCAAGGCTTCCCGACACTCGACGATGGCATCAATCGTGTGGATCGTCGACTCCGGCGTCCACACGCGGGCCGTCTCGGTGATGTCGTCGGCGACGTCGGCATTGACCAGGTCGACGCCGGTCGCACACTGGACCGCAAGGACGTCGCGGCAGAACGACAGCAGGTCGAGCAGAACGCCGTCGATCGAGTCGCGGGCCATGCGTTTGCGTCGGCGATCCTGGTCCTTCTGGAGGGTCGAGAGGGCACCGGCATAACCCGGTGGGCGGCGGCCACGCTCCTCGACGCCCCACGTCGTGCGCAGGTCTTCGAGCTCGCGCTCGTCAGCCGGATCGCAGAAGTCCTTGGCCCGCGCCGTGGCCTCCTCGTTGACCTGATGGGCCGCACGCAGGCAGTCGCCCAGGTCGTGCAGCGCCACCGGGATCGACAGGATCGCCCGCCGGCGCTCTCGCGCGCCGGGGTCACGCGCCAACCCTCGCGCCCGCCCGATGTGTCCCTGCGAAGCGGCGGCGACAGCGTGCGCCAGCTCGGGCTCGACACCGTCACGGCTGACCAAGAGCCCCGTGATCGCAGCGGTGGAAGGGGTCCTGAGCAGCACGCCCCGGGCACGCGAACGGATCGTCACCGACACGTCGTCGACAGCCGGCGCGCACAGCATCCATACGGTCTGGGGCGACGGTTCCTCGATCGCCTTGAGCAGCGCGTTGGCCGCCTCATCGGTGAGCCGGTCGGCGTCCTCGATGATCAGGATCTGCCACCGGCCGAGCGCGGGTCGCAGCGCAGCCGAGCGGACGTACTGGCGGATGTCCTTGACGCCGATGGAGAGGCCGTCGGTCGTGATGAGGGTGATGTCGGGATGGCTGCCGGCCCGCGCCGTCGTGCACGAGTGGCACTCGCCGCAGCCGCCGAGCTCACACTGCAGCGCCGCGGCGAACGCTCGCGCCGCGTTGGACCGGCCAGAGCCGGGTGGCCCCGTGAACAGCCAGGCATGCGTCATGGACCGCCCGTCGCCACCGGCGGAGGCGACAGCGGCCTGCAACGTCTCGACCACCGGCTCCTGCCCGACGAGGTCGGACCACACGGTCATGAACGCGCCTGCCCGAGCCACGGTTCGACGGCCGCGCGGATCTCGGCGCTGATCTCGGCCGGGGTGCCGCCACCTCCGACCACGAGGTAGTGCTGTGGGTCGGCGGCGGCCAGGTCGAGGAAGTGCTGGCGTACGCGCTGGTGGAACTCGAGTGGCTCCGACTCGATGCGGTCGGCACCCTCGAACCGCGCATGCCCGATCGTCGGGTCGATGTCGAGGACGATCGTGAGGTGCGGCCGGAGCGACGAGGTGGCCCACCGGGCGAGGTGCTCGACCTCGGCGGAGTCGAGGTGACGACCGGCGCCCTGATAGGCCAGCAACGAGTCGACGTAGCGATCGGTCAGCACGATCGTGCCGTCGGCGAGCGCCGGCAGCACGACCTGGTCGACGTGCTCGGCCTTGTCCGCCGCATAGAGCAGGACCTCGGTGCGCGGCGACAGCTCGCCCGTGTCGTTGTCGAGGACGATGTGGCGCAGGATCTTGCCCACCTCGGTGGCTCCCGGCTCGCGGGTCAGCAGGACGTCGTGGCCCAGGCTCTCGAGCCACTCGACGAGCATCACGGCCTGCGTCGACTTGCCGGCACCTTCCCCACCCTCCAGGGCGAGGAACACCCCGGTTTCGGTGAAGAGCGGATCCATGGAGGCGAGCCTAGTCTGCAGCGGAAGGCCGCTCGACGCGGGCGACGAGCTTCTGGGGCGCAAGCACGCAGAAGCTGTCCGTCAACAGCTCGGCGAGCTCGTCCCAGTCGGTGTCGTCGCGCAGCTCGAGGCCGACGACGTCACGCCCCCAGCGTGCGACGAAGAACGGCGCACCGGCCTGGCGGAAGGCCTCGAGCTCCTCACCAGGCGCCCGGAACGTCACGACCGTGACCGGGCCCTCGTCGGCGATGAACCTGGCATAGGCGTCCGGCCGGCCGTCGTCGATCACGAGGGCGTGCGCGAACGTCTTGCGCCGCACGCACCAGCGCAACCCAGTCCACGCGGTCTCCTCGTACGTCTCGGGAAGGGCGAGGCAGATCGCACGGAGGCGGTTGACGATGTCGAACGACACATCGGGCATGCGCCCAACCTAGGGCGCGGCGGTGACACTCTCGGTGTCGGTGGTCAACCGGATCTCCGTGACCAGCACGGTCAGCCCGATGAGGCCCACCCACAGCTCGGAGTAGGGCACGAACGTCACCGCGATCATCGCGACGAACCCGGCGGCGAACGGCCCGGCGGTCCGGATGGAGGAGTCGTGCAGGCGGATGCTCACGATCCACAGTGCCGCGAGGAACGCCGCACCCGAGCCGGTCACGAAGGCACTGCTGATCAGGTCCGAAACCTCTGAGTGATGGGAGTAGTAGTCGACGCGGGCAGCGAGTCCTGCTCCCAGCGCGGCAGCCGTGCCGAAGATGACGTAGTGACCGAACCCCCAGACATACCCGACCGAGTTGTCGACGAGGATGCCGGCATTGTCGCGGGCGAAGTAGAGCCACCAGCCGCTGAACGTGCTGAGCACCCCGCCGGCCACGACCAGCCACAGCTCGGCCGGCGGATGGGGCTCGTCGAAGGCCACCTGCAGCGCGATCGTGACCGACAAAATCGTCTCGCCCAGCACGATGATGAAGAACAAGCCGTAGCGCTCGGCTATGTGGTGCGGGTGCCACGGCGTGGTCCCGGCGAGCTCGGCGTAGAACGGCACGGCGAAGTCGAGAGCGACCAACACGACGAAGAGCCAGATCGGGATGTGCCCGCCGGTCACGAGGAGCGCGACGACCCAGCCGATCTGCACGAGGATGAGCCCGTACGCGTAGCGCAGCGCGGTGGTGCGCCGGTCAGGGTGGCCCGAAGCGGCACGCAGCCACATCAGCACCAGGCCGATGCGCATGATGACGTAGCCGACGACGCCCAAGGTGAAGTCCTCGTGGAAGATCCTGGGCACGCCGGCCGCCAGGACCAGCGACCCGAAGACCTGCAGCAGCGTCAGGACACGGTTGACGGTGTCGTCAGGGTCGTACGCGGAGTTGAACCAGACGAAGTTCAGCCACGCCCAGAAGATCGCGAAGAACGAGACCGCGAACCACACGAGCCCATGTGCCGGGTGGCCGTCCGAGATCTCGTGGTGCAGCGACAGCGCTGCCTGGGCGACCGCGACGACGTAGCAGAGATCGGTGAAGAGCTCGAGCGGCGACGCGACGCGGTGCTCCTCGTGCGGGTCCCGCGGTGACAGTGGCCTGACCATGGCGCGCAGCATCAAACACTTCCTCGTTGGTGGGCAAGGTATTGGTGCACGAACGCTATCCCCATGCCACCCTCGCCCACCCCGGCGGCGACGCGCTTGACCGACCCGGAGCGTACGTCTCCGACAGCGAAGACACCCGGGACGCTGGTCTCGAGCGCGTACGGACGGCGCTCCTCGGTCCAGGCCTCCGCGCCGGCAGCGTCCGAGCCGGTGGGGACGAACCCGTGCTCGTCCCGGGCGATCGCGGGCGGCAGCCATCCCGTGACCGCGTCGGCGCCGATCATGACGAAGAGCACCGTGGCGGGACGACGAGACGTCTCGGCGCTGTCGGCGTCGTGGACGTCGATCTCCGTCAGGTCGGTCTCGCCATGGAGCGCGACGACCTGGCTCCGCGTCTCGACGGTGATGGAGTCGTGGGCTGCGATCTGGTCAATCAGATAGCGCGACATGCTCTTCTCGAGCGACGGCCCGCGTACGAGGATCGTGACCGAGCGGGCATAGCGGCAGAAGAAGATCGCCGCCTGCCCGGCCGAGTTGCCGGCGCCGATGATGCAGATGTCCTGGCCCTTCGCGAGGGCGGCATCGCTGCGCGCGGCACCGTAGTAGACGCCGCGCCCGAGGTAGTCCTCGACACCCGGGACGTCGAGGGTGCGCCATGCGACGCCTGTCGCGATGACGACGACCGGGGCACGCAGCGGGTCTCCTCCGTCGAGGACGACGGTGTGGTCGCCGGGCTCGATCGCCGTCGCCTGCCGGGTTACGACGATCTCGGCACCGAGGCGTTTGGCCTGCTGGAGCGCGCGGCTCGCCAGGTCGTCGCCGGAGACTCCGTTGGGGAACCCGGTGTAGTTCTCGATACGACTGGAGGTGCCGGCCTGGCCTCCCGGAGCGACGCTCTCGACGACGATGGTCCGCAGGCCTTCAGCGGCCGCGTTGACCGCTGCCGTGAGGCCCGCAGGGCCGGCACCGAGGATGACGACGTCGTACTCGGCTGCAGCGGGAACGACCTCGACGCCAACGGCGGTGGCTGCCTCACGCAGCGTCGGTGCCATGAGCCGTCGGCCGTCACGCAGCTCCAGGACGGGGCCGTCCACTGTGGACCCGTCGGGTGTCACGCGGTCGAAGGGCACGTGGTTGCGCGTCAGGAACGTCGCCAGCTCGCGCACCTCCGCGTCCACCCTGGGTCCGATCAACGTCACCACTGCCTCGGGCTGGACCGCAGCCCAGCTCTGGAGATCGTTGAGGTAGCCGCGTGCCACCCCGGCAACGGAGGTCGTGACGGAAGGCGCCATCGAGGCGAGCGCGTGGTACTCGCTGACGCCCAGGCGCAGGATGCGCGCCGGAACGGTCGCCCGGCCGCTGGCCGGGAACTTGGTGCTGAGCGTCATCGGCACCTCGCCGAACAGCATCCCGTGGGTGCGCTCGCCGATGACCCGCTCCTCGCCGTTGACGATCTTGGTGATCTCGATGTGGCCGTCGATCACGATGAACAGGGAGCGCTCGTCGCCCTCCTGAGCGAAGTACTCGCCGCGCACGAGGTGGATGTCCTCGACCGCGCCGGCCACATAGGCAAGCGTCTCCTGCGGCAGACCCGCCAACAGCGGGATGTCGCGCAGCTCCTCGGGGCCGATCATGTCGCCCGCGCCGTGGGTGGCGTCACCATGAGCCGACGCTAGCGCGTGACCGGCGCAGCCGCCCAGCAGATGCGTCCGGAAGTGAAGACCGGTGAAGTGAAGTGCGCCGCCTACTTCTTGGCGACGGACTTCTTGGCGGGCGCCTTCTTGGTGGTCTTCTTCGCGGTCTTCTTCGCGGTCTTCTTGGCAGCCTTCTTGGCGGTCTTCTTGCCGCCCTTCTTGGCCGGGCCCTTGGCACGCCGCTCGGCGAGCAGCTCGAACGCGCGCTCCGGGGTCAACGTCTCGAGCGAGTCGTCCTTGCGCAGCGTCGCGTTGTACTCGCCGTCAGTGACGTACATGCCGAAGCGGCCGTCCTTGGCCACGACCGGTGAGCCGCTGACCGGGTCGTCGCCGAGCTCCTTGAGCGGAGCCGCAGCAGCGCGGCGGCCGTACGTCTTGGGCTGCGCGTAGATCGCGCGGACCTCTTCCTCGGTGATCGTGAGCAGCTGGTCCTCGCGCTCGAGGGAGCGGGAGTCGGTGCCCTTCTTGAGGTAGGGCCCGTAGCGGCCGTTCTGGGCCGTGACCTCGGTGCCGTCCTCGTCGACGTAGACGACGGGGGCAGCGTGAGCAGCTGGACCGCCTGGTCGAGCGTGATCGTGTCGAGGTCCATGTCCTTGAACAGGCTCGCCGTGCGCGGCTTGTCGGCCTTCTTGGCGTCGTCGGGCAGCGCCTCGGTGACGTAGGGCCCGAACCGGCCGTTCTTGGCCACGATCATGAGCCCGGTCTCGGGGTGCGGGCCGAGCTCCTTCTCGAGGCCGGCGGGCGTCGCGAGCAGCTCCTTGGCCTTGTCGAGGGTCAGCTCGTCCGGTGGCAGGTCGTCGGGCACGTTGGCGCGCGTCGGCACCTGCTTGCCCTCGGCGTCCTCGGTGAACGGCGGACCTTCGACGTACGGGCCGTAGCGGCCGACGCGCAGGTTGATCTCGTCGCCGAGCGGGAACGTCGCAAGACCGCGGGCGTCGATGTCGGGAAGGTTGTCGACGAGGCGCTTGAGGCCTGTGTTGCCCTCGCCCTCGCCCGTCCAGAAGTCGGTCAGGACCTTGACCCGGTCCTCGCGGCCGCCGGCGACCTCGTCGAGGATGTCCTCGAGCTCGGCCGTGAAGGAGTACTCGATGAGCCGGCCGAAGTGCTGCTCGAGCAACCGGATGACCGAGAACGCGATCCACGCCGGGACCAGCGCGGTGCCCTTCTTGTAGACGTAGCCGCGGTTCTGGATCGTGCCGACAATCGACGCGTACGTCGAGGGGCGGCCGATCTCGCGGGTCTCGAGCTCGCTGATGAGGCTGGCCTCGGTGTAGCGCGACGGCGGCTTGGTCTCGTGGCCGGCCTTGCCGAGCTCGGCGGCCGTGACGGTCTGGCCCTCCGACAGGTTGGGCAGCTTGGTCTGCTGGTCGTCGCCCTCGGCGTCGGAGTCGTCGTGCGACTCCACGTACGCCTTGAGGAAGCCGTAGAAGGTGATCGTGCGGCCGGACGCGCCGAACACGACGTCCTCGCCGCTGGCGGCCGTGGCACCGATGCGGATCGACACCGAGTCGCCCTTGGCATCGTTCATCTGGGAGGCGATCGTGCGCTTCCAGATCAGCTCGTAGAGACGGAGCTCGTCACCGCTCAGGCCGGTCTGGTCCGGCGTCTTGAACCGGTCGCCGGCCGGACGGATCGCCTCGTGGGCCTCCTGTGCGTTCTTGACCTTGCTGGCGTAGACGCGCGGCGCCTCCGGCAGGTAGGCGGGCCCGTAGAGCTCGGTGACCTGGGCACGAGCCGCGTTGAGTGCGGTCTGCGACAGGGTCGTCGAGTCCGTACGCATATAGGTGATGTGGCCGCCCTCGTAGAGACGCTGCGCGACCTGCATCGTGCGGGCAGCGCCGAAGCCGAACTTGCGGGACGCCTCCTGCTGCATCGTCGTGGTGCGGAACGGGGCGTAAGGGCGACGCGTGTAGGGCTTGGACTCGACCGAGCGCACCGTGAACGGCTGGTCGGTCAGCGCCTCGGCCAGCGCACCGGCCTGCTGCTCGTCGAGGTGGGCGACCTTGTCGGAGGTCAGCTGGCCGGTGTTGTCGAAGTTGGTGCCCGAGGCGATGCGCTTGCCGTCGACGCTGAACAGCTTGGCCGGGAACTGGCGCGGGTCGAAGCCCTCGCCGGCGTCGAACGTCGCCTCGAGGTCCCAGTAGGACGCGACACGGAACGCCATGCGCTCACGCTCACGCTCGACGACCAGGCGCGTGGCGACGGACTGCACGCGGCCGGCCGACAGGCCGCTCATGACCTTCTTCCAGAGCACCGGGCTGACCTCGTAGCCGTAGAGACGGTCGAGGATGCGGCGGGTCTCCTGCGCGTCGACGAGGTCCATGTCGACGTCGCGGGGGTGCGCGATGGCGTACTGGATCGCGTCCTTGGTGATCTCGTTGAAGACGATGCGCTTGACCGGGACCTTGGGCTTGAGCTCGTCGAGCAGGTGCCACGCGATGGCCTCGCCCTCGCGGTCCTCATCTGTCGCCAGCACGAGCTCGTCCGCGTCCTTGAGGAGCTTCTTGAGCTTGGTCATCTGCGACTTCTTGTCGGCCGACACGACATAGATCGGCTCGAACTCGCTGTCGATGTTGACCCCGAGGCGAGCCCAGGTCTCGCCCTTGAACGCGGCCGGCACCTCGTCGGCGCCACGCGGCAGGTCGCGGATGTGGCCGACGGAGGAGTCCACGACATACCCGTCCCCGAGGTAGCCCGCGATGCTGCGGACCTTGTTGGGGGACTCGACGATGACGAGGCTGGTCACTGGTGAACTCCTGATTGGTCAGACGTGGCACACCGTAGCGTGTGTCGTCAAGAGTTCATGCATCCGCATCTGTGACCGGGCCCGGCGGGTCGATCCGTGACAGTCGGTCCGATCATGTCCGTGGGCGGTGGAAGAATGCCTTGTGGCCTTCTCCGGATATGCGCAGCTGTGGGCGGACCGATCGGTCCGCACGCTGTTCATCGCCGCCTTCTTCGCCCGCATCCCCATGATGGCTGCACCGTTGGTCTTCACGCTCTATGTCGTCGACGACCTCGACGGCTCGTATGCGCAGGCCGGCGTGGTCGCCGCCGCCACGACACTCGGCGCAGCGGTCGGTTCCCCCTGGCGCGGCCGCCTCATCGACCGGCTCGGCATGCGCCGGGCCATCCTGCCCTCGATCATCGCGGTGGGCCTGCTCTACCCGCTCGCCACGCTGTCGACGTACGCCTGGCTGATCCCGATCTCGCTGCTCATGGGGCTCTTCCTCATCCCCGTCTTCTCGATCGTGCGGCTCTCGCTGAGTGTCATGGTCGAGGAGCGTCAACGGCGCACGGCCTTCTCCGCGGACTCGATGATCGCCGAGGCGAGCTTCATCATCGGCCCGGCCGCGGGCGTGCTCGTGGTGACCCAGGCCGGAGCGGACGTGGCCCTCTATGCCGTCGGCGCGTGCGAGGTGCTCGCCGGCCTGTTGTTCCTCTATCTCAACCCGCCGACGCGCTCGGCCGGTCAGCCGACCGACGCCGGTCCCGACGCGTCGGCGGCCAAGACACCGTTCCTCTCGGTCCCCGTGGTGTTCCTGTTCCTGATCTCCGGCGGCACGATGGCAACGCTGATGGGCACCGACCTCGGCATCGTCGCGGAGCTGCGCGAGCTCGACAAGGTCGGCGCGATCGGCTTCACGTACGGCCTGTGGGGTCTGTCGTCTCTGGTCGGCGGCCTGATCTACGGATCGCTCAACCGCTCGATCCGGCCGACCTATCTCCTGCTGGCCCTCGGGCTGACCACGATCCCCGTCGGGCTCGGTGGCCAGGTCTGGTCGTTGTCACTGTGGGTCATCCCGACAGGATTCCTGTGCGCGCCGACCATGACCGCTGCGGCCGAGTGGATCGCCAAGCTCGTGCCCGAGGAGCGCCGCGGTGAGGCGATGGGCTGGCAGGGCACGGCCTTCACGGTCGGTGGTGCGGCGAGCTCACCGCTCGTCGGTGCGGCGATCGACGAGGTCGGCGCCTGGGGCGGATTCGTCGTCGGCGGCCTCGTCGCCACCGTCATCGCCTTGATCTGTTGGGGTGGCCAGCTCATCCCGGCGTTCCGGCCCAGCAACTACGCATCGGTCGACGAGCCGAACACCGTCACGAGATAACGCACGTCCTTCGTCGACGCATTGCGGTACGTCACCGGCGCCGGATCGCCCATGCGCAACCGGTCCCCCGCCGCCAGCTCGTGGCTCTGGTCTCCGACGACGAACGTCAGCACGCCCTCGACGACCCACACCACGTGCATGCCGAAGTCGTACGACTCGGGCGGCACGGCGACCTCCTTGCCGGGCGGCATGACGATCTCGGTGATGTCGCCGGCCGGCGTCGTGATGATCTGGCGTCGCTTGTAGCCGGTGTCCGGATCGATCCACAGCTCCTGGTCGGCACGCGACAGCACCCGGGTGCCGCGCGGCTCACCCCTGGCGATCAGCGTCGAGACCGTGAGCCCGAACGCACCCGAGAGCTTGCCGAGCAGCGTCGCGGTCGGGCTGCTCTCACCGCGCTCGACCTTGTGGATCATGGCTCGCGACACCCCGGACCGCTCGGCCAGCTCGCTCAGCGACCAGCCGCGGTGCTCGCGCTCGAGGGCGACCCGTTGCCCGATGCGTGCACTGATGTCGTCTACTATGTTGGACATATCGCCACTATAGGGGAGCGCCATGATCATCCGCGATGCCGTGCACGACGACCTGCCGGCGATCCTCGACATCCACAACGACGCCATCCGCACCACGACGGCGATCTGGGACGAGCACGAGGTCGATCTCGCGGATCGTCGCGCGTGGTTCGAGGCGCGCCAGTCCGCCGGGCTCCCGGTGATCGTCGCCGAGCTCGACGGCAGCGTCATCGGCTTCGCCACCTACGGGCCGTGGCGGCCCAAGACCGGCTACCGGTTCACGGTCGAGAACTCGGTGTACGTGCATCCCGACCTGCGTGGCCGGGGCGTGGCCAACGCCCTGATGCCGGTGCTGATCCAGCACGCGCGCGCCGGCGAGGTCCACTCGATCATCGCGGGCATCGAGGCCACCAACGCCGGATCGATCGCGCTGCACGAGAAGTTCGGCTTCCGGCAGGTCGCGCTGCTGCCCGAGGTCGGGTTCAAGTTCGGCCGCTGGCTCGACCTGACCTACCTCCAGCTGTCGCTCTAGGTCAGGAAGCCTTCGGCGGCGAGCTCGCGCACCGAGCTGGCATACGTACGTCTGAGGTCACCGGCGTCGCGGTCGAGCAGGGAGGCGAGGGCGTCGAGGATCTGGCCCGCCGTCAGGTCGCCCTCGCTGGCGCTGACCAGACCGGCCTCGATCGTGTCGACCTGACGGGAGCGGCGTACGCCCTGCTGGAGGCGCAGCACGATCGCCTCCGGGTGCTCGGCGCCGACCGGGCCGCGGGTCTCCTCCACGAGGTCCGGTGCCTGACGGAACGCGTGCTCCAGGAGGGCGTCATCGCCGAGGCCCCGCAACAGCTCGGTGCGGCGGCCCCATGCGGCCACCGCCGGTCCGACAGGCGGTGCGACCTCGCCGGCCCACTCCTCGAAGCGATGCACCGGTGCAGCGGCCGTCTTGCGCATGCTCAGCCAGCCGAAGCCGACCGCCTCGATGCCGACGTCTGCGAACCAGTCGAGCCAGGCGTCGTAGCGGCGCACGTAGTCGGCTGACGAGGCGAGGCCCGCATCCGCGAGCCACATCTCGACGTACTCCGAAGGGTCCACGAGCTCCCGCTGCACGACCCATGCATCGAGTGGCTGCCCGGCGAACCACTCCTCGAGTCCGTCCTGCCACGCCGTGTCGCTGCGGTGCGCCCAGTTGGCCAGGATCTGGCACCAGCCGCCGTCGTCGAGGTACGAGGCGGCGTTCTCCACGAGGTGGCGCACGACGCTGTCGCCGGGCATGCCCGAGTCGCGATAGACCAGCACCTCGCTGCCTGGCGGGGAGATGACGAACGGCGGGTTCGTGGCGATCAGGTCGAACGTCTCGCCCGCGACCGGCTCGAACAGGCTGCCGTCGCGTACGTCGATGTCGAGCCCGTTGAGCTGCGCGGTCAGGCGAGCCATGGCGAGCGCTCGCGGGTTGACGTCGGTCGCCAAGACCTCGCCGGCGTGCTGGGCCAGGTGCAGCGCCTGCACGCCGCAGCCCGTGCCGAGGTCGAGGGCACGGGCGGCCGGCTCGCGGATCGTCAGCTGCGCCAGCGACGACGACGCCTCGCTGATGCCCAGGACGTACTCGCTGTTCATCGGCGCCTGCCGGTTGTCGAGGCCGGGCGTCGGATCACACACGATCCACCAGTCGTGGTCCTCGTCGCCGTACGGCCGGATGTCCACCAGCGCACGCACCTCGCCGCCGGAAGCCTCGAGCATCCCGGCAGCGACGAGTGGCTCGACCAGCCCGGGCAGAGCGGCGTCGGCCCGCGTTCGGTCTACGGGCACCTGCAGCGCGAAGAGCCGCACCAGCGTCGCGAGGTCGCCACTGCCGCTGGTCGCCCGGCGGGCCGGCACGGTCTGGTTGCGACCGAGGGCGCGGTGGGCGTCCTCGCCGAGGAGTGCGAAGACCGCGTCGACCGTGAAGCCGGCCCGGGTCAGTGCCGCGCGGAGGTCCTGGACGTGTGCGGCGTCGATCATCCGCCCAGCCTGTCAGATGCACCCGGACGCGCGAACGGCGCAGACCCGGAGGTCTGCGCCGTTCGAGGTGTGGTGGGACTAGACCGCCGGGACGTTCTCCGTCTCGGGCTCGTCGACGATGCCGGCCTCGAGCGCGATCGGGCGACGCTTCGAGACGTAGACGGCGATCGCGATGATCACCGCGGCACCTCCGGCGATCGAGTAGCGAACCCACTCGTTCTCGTCGTTGCCGTAGCTGAACTTGATGACCAGCGGCACAACCAGCAGCGCCACGAGGTTCATGACCTTGAGGAGCGGGTTGATCGCCGGTCCGGCCGTGTCCTTGAACGGGTCGCCGACGGTGTCGCCGATGATCGTCGCCTCGTGAGCGGGCGATCCCTTGCCACCGTGGTTGCCGTCCTCGACCAGCTTCTTGGCGTTGTCCCATGCGCCACCGGAGTTGGCCAGGAACACCGCCATCAGCGTGCCGGTCGCGATCGCACCGGCCAGGTAGGCGCCGAGCGGTCCGACGCCGAGGCCGAAGCCGACGGCGATCGGCGCGAAGATCGCCAGGATGCCCGGGGTTGCGAGCTCACGCAGCGAGTCGCGCGTGCAGATGTCGACGACCTTGCCGTACTCGGGACGACCGGTGCCCTCCATGATGCCCGGGATCTCCTTGAACTGGCGGCGCACTTCGTAGACGACCGCGCCGGCAGCCCGACCCACGGCGTTGATCGCCAGGCCGGAGAAGAGGAAGACGACCGCAGCACCGATCAGGAGACCGACGAGGTTCTCCGGGTTCGCGACGTTGAGCACGCCGGTCAGGGCCTGCTGATCGCTGACCGAAAGGCCCTCGGCGAACTTCGCCTTGGCGGCGTCGCCGTCGAATCCGTTGAAGATCAGGACGAGCTGGTCCTTGATGTTGTCGGTGAAGGCACCGAACAGCGCGGTCGCCGCCAGGACGGCCGTTGCAATCGCGATGCCCTTGGTGATGGCCTTGGTCGTGTTGCCGACCGCGTCCAGCTCGGTGAGGATCTTGGCACCCTCCTCGTCGACGTCGCCGGACATCTCGGCGATGCCCTGGGCGTTGTCGCTGACCGGACCGAACGTGTCCATGGCGACGATGACGCCGACCGTCGTGAGCAGACCACAACCGGCAAGCGACACCGCGAACAGCGACACGATGATCGAGCCGCTGCCGAGGAGGAATGCGCCGAAGACTGCGGCACCGATGACGAGCGCCGTGTAGACCGCCGACTCGAAGCCGACCGACAGTCCGGACAGGATGACGGTCGCCGCGCCGGTCATCGACGTCTTGCCGACGTCCTTGACCGGACGGGTCTCGGTGCCGGTGAAGTAGCCCGTGAGCGCCAGGATCAGCGCAGCGAGCACGATGCCGATCAGCACCGCAACGATCGCGATGGTGCGTGGACTCCAGCCGTCGTAGCCCTGGAGCGGATCGCCGAACAGCTGGGCAGCCAGACCGGTTGCCTTGGGGATGTGCAGCTCACCGAACGTCTTGGGCAGGTAGAACCACGCCACCAGGCTCGACGCGATCGCCGAGATGACCGCCGAGATGTAGAACGAGCGGTTGATCGCGGCCAGGCCGTTCTCGCCGACACGGGCCCGAGTGATGTAGACACCGAGGATCGCGGTCACCGCACCGATGGCCGGGATGATGAGCGGGAAGACCAGGCCTTCTTGACCGAACGCGACCGAGCCGAGGATCAGCGCGGCGACGAGCGTCACGGCGTACGACTCGAAGAGGTCAGCCGCCATGCCGGCGCAGTCGCCGACGTTGTCGCCCACGTTGTCGGCGATCGTCGCAGCGTTGCGCGGGTCGTCCTCGGGGATGTTCTGCTCGACCTTGCCGACGAGGTCGGCGCCGACGTCAGCGGCCTTGGTGAAGATGCCGCCACCGACTCGCATGAACATCGCGAGGAGCGCGGCGCCGAAGCCGAAGCCTTCGAGAACGTCGGGCGCGTCGCCCTGGTAGAACAGGACAACGCTCGAGGCGCCGACGAGGCCGAGACCCACCGTCAGCATGCCGACCGTGCCGCCGGTGCGGAACGCGATGCGCATGGCCTTCTCGCGGCCCTCGTTCTGGGCGGCGGCGGCGACGCGGATGTTCGCGCGGGTCGCGAGCCACATGCCGAGGTAGCCGATGAGCGCGGAGAACCCGGCACCGATCAGGAAGAACAGCGACCTGCCGATCCGGATCTCTGAATCTCCCGGGAGCAGGAACAGCAGGCCGAAGGCGATGACCGCGAAGACGGCGAGGGTCTTGAACATGCGGCCGAGGTACGCCGAGGCACCCTCCTGGACCGCGAGTCCGATCTCCTGCATCTTCTCGGTGCCCTGACCGGCCTTGAGCACTTCGGCGCGGAAAACCGCCGCCATGATCAGCGCAACGACGCCGATTCCCAGAACGACCCACACGATGATCGTGTTGTCGTTCGAGAGATCGAGGTCATTGGCTGCCGCAACGAGTGTCGCGTTCGCCATGAAACTCCTCCAGATGTAAGGCAAGACGTGGAAACGGGCCTGGTGAGACCAGGCCGCGTGACGCACGTTACATGGACGTCCTGTGATGCGGTGCGACCGGGATCACAGAGCTTGAGTTGTGCGAGCGTCCTCGATCGAGGTGTGCAGGCCGAAGACCTTGTCGAGACCCGTGATCTCGAAGATCTTGAGGATGCGCTCCTGGGTGCACACGATGTCGAGTGAGCCACCGTCGGCCCGGACGCGCTTGAGGGCGCCAACGAGCACTCCGAGGCCTGTGGAATCGAGGAATTCGACCTTCTGCACGTCGATGATGAGGTTCGTGTGGCCGGCGTCGACCGCGGCCACGATCGCCTCGCGGAGCTTGGGAGCGGTGTAGACATCGATCTCGCCGCCGACCTCGATGATCTCGAACTCGCCCTCAGCGCGCGACGTCAGTGAAAGCTCCATCTCCACTCCTCTCTCCGCCTGCATTCAACCACGATCCTCAAGCGGTCGCCGCTCCGCGAGACGAGCTCGAGACGTCTGGGAGAATCGCGAGGTGGACCCCGCCGACCTTGTGCTGCGCTATGGCGAGCGGGTCACCCACGTCGAGCGGGTGCCCGAGCGCCAGGCGGTAGTCGAGCCGTGGCCGGAGTGGGTCGATCCGGCCGTGCGCGAGATGTACGAGTCCGAGGGCATCGCGACGATCTGGGGGCATCAGGCCGAGGCGCTGCACCATGTCCACGAGGGCCGGCACGTCGTGATCGCGACCGGCACGGCATCAGGCAAGTCGCTGGCGTTCCAGGCTCCGGCGTTGACCGGGCTGGCGGAGGGACGCAGCGGCAGTGCGCTGCGTGGCAACCGCCTGCCGACCGTCCTCTACCTCGCGCCGACCAAGGCGCTCGCCGCAGACCAGCTGCGGCGACTCTCCGGCGCACCTCAGTTCGCCCGGCCCGCCACGGTCGACGGTGACAACTCGCGGGAGGAGCGCGCGTGGGCCCGCGACCACGCCAACTACCTGCTGACCAACCCCGACACGCTGCACCACTCGATCCTCCCGGCGCATGCTCGCTGGGCCCGCGTGCTCGGCGGCCTGAGCCATGTCGTCGTCGACGAGTGCCACCACTACCGCGGCGTGTTCGGCGCGCACGTGGCCCACGTCCTGAGGCGCCTGCGCCGGGTCTGTGCGCACTACGGCGCCGAGCCAACGTTCGTCCTGTCGTCGGCGACGGTCGCCGAGCCTGAGGTGTTCGCCGGGCGGCTCACGGGGCTCCAGGTCGTACCGGTCACCGATGACGCGTCGCCGCACGCCGCTCGCACGATCGCGCTCTGGGAGCCGCCACTCATCCCGGGTCGCGATCCGATCAGCGGCGATGCGACCGAGGGTGTCGTGCGCCGCGCGGCCACCACCGAGGCCGGCGAGCTGCTCACCGACCTGGTCATCGGCAAGGTCCGCACGCTGGCATTCGTACGCTCGAGGCGCGGCGCCGAGTCCGTCGCCGCCACGGCGCAGCGCCGGCTCGGCGAGGTCGATCCCGAGCTGGTGGCACGGGTCGCGACCTACCGTGGTGGCTATCTGCCTGAGGAGCGACGCGAGCTCGAGCAGCGCCTCCGCAGCGGCGACCTGCTGGGACTCGCCAGCACGAACGCGCTGGAGCTCGGCATCGACGTCGCCGGGCTCGACGCCGTCATCAGCGTCGGTTTTCCGGGCACGCGGGCCGCGTTGCAGCAGCAGTTCGGTCGGGCCGGCCGGTCTGGACGCGACTCGATCGGCATCCTGGTGGCCCGGGACGATCCGCTCGACACGTTCCTGGTGCACCATCCCGAGGCGCTGCTCGGCGCTCCGGTCGAGGCCTCGGTCTTCGACCCTGACAATCCGTACGTCCTGGGCCCGCACCTCGCGGCGGCGGCACAGGAGCTGCCGCTGACCGAGGACGACTTCAAGATGTTCGGTCCGCGCACTGCGGAGGGCGTCCAGGCGCTCGAAGCGGCCGGATGGCTGCGCAAGAGGTCGTCCGGATGGTTCTGGACCAAGCGCGAGCGGGCCAGCGACCTCGCAGACATCCGCTCGAGCGGCGGCGCCCCGGTGCAGATCGTGGATGCCGTGACGGGACGACTGATCGGCACGGTCGATGCGGGCTCGGCCGACTCTGCCGTTCACGAGGGAGCTGTGTACGTGCACCAGGGCGACATCCACGTCGTCGATGACTACGACGTCGAGCACGGCGTCGCGGTCGTCCACCGCGACGACCCGGACTACTCGACGATGGCTCGGTCGGTGACCGAGATCTCCGTGACCGAGACCGAGCGCACGACACAGTGGGGCCGGGCCGCGATGTCGTTCGGCTCGGTCGACGTCGTCAACCAGGTCGTGTCCTACATGAAGAGGAGCACCACCGGTGGCGGCATCCTCGGTGAGGAGCTGCTCGACCTGCCGGCTCGCACCCTGCAGACCAAGGCCGTGTGGTGGACCCTCGAGCCAGCCGCCCTGGCGGCCGCGATGGAGACGGGTGACGTGCCAGGTGCCGCGCATGCTGCGGAGCACGCGGCCATCGGGCTGCTGCCCTTGCTCGCGACGTGCGACCGCTGGGACATCGGCGGTGTCTCGACGGCCCTGCACGCCGACACCGGCACCATGACCGTGTTCGTCTACGACGGCTATCCCGGCGGGGCCGGTTTCGCTGAGCGCGGCTACGAGCTCGCCGCCCGGTGGTTGCGGGTCACCCGCGAAGCGATCGTGGCATGCGAATGCGCGAGCGGCTGCCCCTCGTGCGTCTACTCGCCCAAGTGCGGCAATGGCAACGAACCGCTCGACAAGGCCGGTGCCGTACGCCTGCTGGACGCCCTGCTGACCGACGCCCCGAACGACTGAGTCACTCCGGCAGGTAGAAGTCCGGGGCGGCCCTGGCCTTCTGCTCGAACGCCCAACGATGACCCCACCAGGTTCGGCTCGCGCCTCGTGCCGTGATGGTCGCGACGTCGTAGTCCATGCGGCACGTCAGGACCTCGGCATGATTGCGCTCCGCGATGCCCCGAGCGGCCATGCATGCGTCCTCTCCGGCGACACTGGCCTGACTCGCCGACAACGCCGCGAGGTCGGCGGCGGCAGCGACCCGGTGACGAAGCCTGACGAGTCCGGCCATCTCGGTGATGACCATCGCCGCCACCACGAGCATCATGGCGACAGCCGCCGCGTGGATCGTGACAGCGCCCCGCTCGGTCCGCGGGGTCACGGCGACTCCACCGCGGCGACGGAAGAGGAGTCCATCTCCTGGGCACCGACCGAGGAGAAGAAGGGCAAGGGCATCCGCGACCGCGCCGCGACGGTCACCGTGACCGTGCCGCGGCCGTGGTCGACCGACACCGTGGCACCGCGTGGTGCGTGCTCTCTGGCGACAGCCTTGGCATCGTGAACCGCTTCGCCGCGGGCGATCATGCGCGCGGCTTCGCGCGAGGCATCCGTGATGCGGATCTGGGTCAACCCCAGCGAGATGACCCAGAGCAGCAGGAACGCGAAGGCGACCGCGAAGGGCGCAATCGTGGCCAGCTCGGCGGTGACCATCCCGCGCTCGCGTCTCATCCGAGCCTGATGCCGAACCGCGGCAAGCCGTCAAAGAGATCCCGCATCGTGCCCCAGCCCAGAGCACGCTCCAGGATCTGCGTGAAGGACTCCAGCCAGGGATTGTTGTCCGTGTCGAGGATCCCGAGCTTGTAGAGGATCGTGGCGATCATGACGGCACCCAACGTGCCGACGGTGTATTCCGCGGTCGCCATGCCGCGTTCATCGTGATGGGACATGAAATGGCCTTTCGGTTGACGAGGCCCGGGGCGGCGCCGCGGCCGCCCCGGACCGATGGATCAGAACGGGAGGATGTCGGGGATCTTCCCGATCAGGTCCTTGACGAGGTCGCCGAACCAGGGAGACTGGCCGATCTTGACGAGAACACCGCCGATCGTGCAGGCACCCAACGTGCCGACGGTGTATTCGGCGGTCGTCATGCCGCGTTCGGCTCGGTGCAGGAGGTGCTTCATGTGGAGTCCTTTCGATGGATGAAACTGTCGAGAGGAAGAAGCCGTCCGAGCACCGTGGAGTGCTGACCGGACCGACACACTGGGGACAACTCGCTCGCGCCGCATCGCTGTGGATCACAGGCTGAAGGTCCTGAACGTCGCGATGATCGTGGGAACGATCCCGATCAGGAAGAACGCCGGCAGGAAGCACGCCCCGAGTGGCGCGGCCGTTCGAACAGCGACCTTGCGGCTTCGCTCGCGCCGGGCCGCGCGGCGTTCACGGCGCAGATCATCCGCGACCCCCGACACGACGTGCGCCACGGGCATGCCGGAAGCTGCCGCCCTTCGGAATGCGCGGCCCACCGGCGCCAGCGACGGGTCGTCCGCCAACGTGCGCCACACGGCCTCGGAGTCACCCGCGATCGCCAGTCGCCCGGCCACCAGGCCAAGCTCGGTGCCAAGCGGTTCGTCGGTCGCGTGCGCAGCCAGCTCGAACACCGTGACGGGCGGCCGTCCCACCTCGAGCGCCGCGACCATGAGATCGAGCGCCGTCGGCAGCTGGGCGGCGATCCGCGCGCTCCGACGACGAGCAGCCGCAGTCTCGAGACGGCTCATCGAGCGGTGGACGACCGGGGCAAGTCCAACCCCGATCAGCGGACCCAGCGGCATCCCCAACACCACGGTCGTGGCGACGGGCGTCAGCACCGCAGCAACCAGGGCCGTGTCCAGCCGCCGGGGAGCCTCGTGCCCGCCGAACAAGGCCCGCTGCCGCGCCGCTGTCGACACCGGGACGGCGCACCAGACGGCCAACGCAGCCAGCGTCGCTGGGATCACGACTCCGCCTCCGCACTCGCTGCGATGCGCTCGACCCAGGCAACACCCGCGCAGGCGAGCCCACATCCGGCGGCCAGGCACAGCACGCCCGGGAAGGTCCCCAGCAGGATCCCGACCGGGTCGCCACCCATGCCCGACCCGAGCGCCAGACCGAAGACCGGCAGGACCGCCATCAGCCGCCCCGTCGCGCGCGCCGGCGCCAGCCCGGACTCGACCTCACGTTCGATCTCGAGATCACCGCGAGCCGTCTCCTCCAGCCGATCCAGGACCCGCACCAGTGGAGCGCCGGCCCGTTCGGCGACCAACCACGCACCGGCCAGCTCGGCCAGCAGCTCCGCCCCCGTCTCATCTGCTGCGACTCGCAGAGCCGCAGGGACGTCCCCTCCGAGGTCGGCCGCGCGCGCAGCCGGTGCGAGGAAGTCGAACTCGACCGCGAGTCCTGCCAGCACGCGTTGCGGGAGGATGCCGCCGCGCAGCTCGGCCGACATCAACCCGATCGCCTCCGACACGAGCCGGCGCCGCTCACGCAACCGTCGACGACGTCTGCCGGCCCGCCACTGCCGTGCACCAAACGCCACGACGGCGACTGTCGTGATCACGAGGACGACGTGTGGCCCGGACACGCCGGCGCTTCCCGCGGCCCACACGACGATCACAGGAACAGCGATCACCAGGCCGGAACGGGGCGGCGTACGACGGGGCGCCTGCAGTCCCAGCCGATGTCGCGTGATCCAGCGGCCCGGCGGACGGCGAAGCCACACCGCTACCGCGGCGAACGACGCAGCCAAGAGCGTCACGTCAGCGCTCGTCGTAGGTGCTCGTGGCCCGGTCCCCTCGCGGCTTCGCCCGCGCCGACGGACAGGGCCGGGAGACAGCGGACAAAGCCGTCGGCGTCGCGCTCGAGCACCGCGATCTGGTCGACCTTTCGGATGCCATCGGTCCCGCGCCCGAGATGGACGACGACGTCGAGGCTCGCCGCCAGCTGACTGTGGACCGCCTCGCGGGGCAACCCGGCCGCGACTCCGAGCGCCTCGAACCGGGCAGGCACGTCGATCGTCGAGTTGGCGTGCAGCGTGCCGCAGCCGCCCTCGTGGCCCGTGTTGAGGGCTGCCAGCAGGTCGACGACCTCGGCGCCCCGCACCTCGCCGACCACGAGCCTGTCGGGGCGCATGCGAAGTGCTTGACGCACGAGGTCACGCACCGTCACGAGACCGGCACCTTCGACGTTGGCCGGTCGGGCCTCGAGCCCGACCACGTGCGGATGGTCCGGCCGGAGCTCGGTCGCGTCCTCGACGATCACGAGCCGTTCGGCGGGATCGACCTCTGCGAGAAGGGCCGAGAGCAGCGTGGTCTTGCCCGACCCGGTGCCGCCCGTCACGACGAACGCGACCCGTGCAGCGATGATGCCCCGCAGCACCTCAGCCGTCTCGTCAGTGAGCGAGCCCGCGGCCCGCAGCTCTGACAGCGAGAAGCTGTGTCGCGCCGGGACGCGCAGGGAGATCAGGGTTCCGGGCCGGGCCAGCGGCGCCAGGACAGCATGGAGCCGGGTGCCGTCGCCGAGCCGCGCGTCGACCCATGGACTCGCATCGTCGAGCCGCCTGCCAGCCTGGGCGGCCAGCCGCTGCGCCAGTCGGCGTACGGACTCCTCGTCGGCGAACCGCACACCGGACTTCTCGAGCCGCGACCCCGATCGAGATAGACCTCGTCGGGCCCGTTGACCAGGACATCGGTCACCCCGGCCGTGGCCAGCAACGGGTCGAGCAGTCCGGCGCCTCGGGTCTCGCTGCGGAGCTGGTCGACCAGGGCCAGCACCGTGCCACTGCCGGCGACGTGCTGCTCGGCCCGCAGCGCCGCAGCCACGGTGTGGGGCGTGGGCTCGGCGGTGCCGGCGGCCAACCTCCGACGTACGCGCTCGAGAATCGGCACCTCAGTCATGCCGCCACATCCAAGAAGAGCCCACGATACGGATGCGTCGGCATGAAGCCTGCCCGATTCCTTCGCTGACGTTCAGTCATGCCGTCACACCTTCTCCAGTCCGAGCGCGTCGAGCAGAGTCGTGGCCGTACGTCTGGCGGTGCGGGACCGGCCCGGGCCGAGCCCCCGATCCACCGCTGCGCGGATGCGTCGATCGACCCGATGCCGACCGAGGACCGGCAGACCCAACGCATCCGACACTGCCGCCGGGCCGATCCCGCCGGGGCGGGCGACGCTGATCACGGCGATCGAGGCTGCCACCTGCTGGAGTCGCTCGAGCACGTGCCGCGCGGCACCGACACCGCAGATGTCCTCAGCGACGACCAGCACGCTGAGCACCGAGCGGCCGACCACGTCGACGCCGAAGTCATCGAGGTGCCGCGGCACGTCCGCGACGATAAGGTCGAATCCGCGCACCGCAGCGGTCAACACCGACGGGACGGCCTGCGGCAGCACCGCAGTGCCCAAGCGGTCCCACGACAAGGTCGAGACTCCGTGGTGCACCGGCAGGACGTCGGCGAGCGATCCGGCGCTGAGCCGCCCGCGGGTCGCGTCGAAGTCGTGCCATCGCAATCCCTCGGCCCGCTCGCCACCCATGAGCAGCTCGAGCCCACCGCCGAGCGGATCCGCGTCGAACAGCAACGACCGCAGCCCGCGTCGCTGTGCCGCCAGGCCGAGCGCGACGGCAAGCGTCGAAGCTCCGACGCCACCTGAACCCCCGATCATGCTGACGAGACAGGCCTCACCGCGGCCGTCCAGCGCAGCGGCCAACGCCTCGAGGATGCGGTCCTCCTCGTGCACCCCGCACACCGCCGCGGCACCCAGGGCGACGGCATCCGGCCACCACTGCGCGGGCTCTCTCGCCAGCAGGACCACGTGCTCGCGACGCGGCAGCGCGGCGCGCGAGAGGTCGTCGGCGAGGTCCTCACCGACGAGCACGGCAGACGCCTGACGCCACGATCGGCGTGCCGCCGTGAGGTCGGGCGCGACCTCGGGGACAGCGCCCACCGCGGCACACCACCGGAGCGCGTCGTCCAGCAGCAGCTCATCGGCGGTGGCGATCAAGGGAGCGGCGACATCAGGCATACGTATGACCCTCACGGCGTCGACCGCCGCTCGAAACCGCATCCAGCCGGCCTGTGGATGACCGAAGACGGGCTGCCGGGATGTGGACCCGCCTATCCTGAACGGGTGAGCCCCACGAGGTCAGCCGCCTTCTTCGACCTGGACAAGACCATCATCGCCAAGTCGAGCACCCTTGCCTTCAGCAAGCCGTTCTTCCAGGGCGGCCTGCTCAGCCGTCGCGCGGTGCTCCGCAGCGCCTACGCCAACTTCATGTTCGGCATCAGTGGCGCCGACCACGACCAGCTCGAGAAGATGCGCGCCTACCTGACCCGGATGGTCACCGGGTGGGACGTCGACGTCGTACGCCAGTCCGTCGCCGAGACGCTGCACTCGATCATCGACCCCCTCGTCTACGAGGAGGCGGTGGACCTGATCGAGGAGCACCAGGCCGCCGGCCGCGACGTCGTCATCGTGTCGGCGTCCGGCACCGAGGTGGTCGAGCCGATCGGCGAGATGCTGGGCGTCGACCACGTCATCGCCACGACCCTGTTCGTCGAGAACGGCCGCTACACCGGTGACGTCGACTTCTACGCGTACGGGCCCAACAAGGCCGTGGCGATGGAACAGCTGGCTGCCGAGCGCGGCTACGACCTTGCCGAGTCGTACGCCTACTCCGACTCCGAGACGGATGCACCGATGCTGCGAGCCGTCGGCCATCCCTTCGCGGTCAACCCCGACAAGGCGCTGCGCCGGATCGCCGAGGACAACGGCTGGCCCATCCTGACGTTCGGCCGACCGGTTCCCCTGCGCCAGCGACTCGGCCTCCACACCAAGGTCGGCAAGGCCGCCGCCGTGACGATCGTGGCGAGCGCGGTCGGCGCGATCACGGTCGCGCTGGTGTCCCGGCGCAGGCACCGCCTCCCAGCCTGACCAGTCCCGTTGACCGCCCTTGTGAAGCAAAGCGCACAACGTTACGACTCAGTAGGCCTCGCGTCGTCCGGCCCAGTGGCGTAGACAAGGAATCAAGAACACGCAGCACGACCACTAACTCCACAGCGGCAAAGCAGCTCAGTACCCACGCGGCGATCACCCGTCTCAATGGGAACGTTGCTCGATGATCTCCGTCCCACTCAGGGATTCAGGCGGGGACACGACGACTCAGATCCAGCACGCCTGGTAGCCGAGCCAGCTTGCCAGGCGGCGCCATTCCCCCGGGGATCGGCGCCGCCGCTCTGTGTGAAAGGTGTCCGGCTTGATCAGGCCGGCGACCAGCACGTCGTCGGCAAGTACGCGACCTCGGGCCACTCCAGCACCGCCTTCTCGTGCCGCGCCACCAGCTCGGCAAGCAGCTCCTGCGCGCCGCCGAACTGCTCTGGGTCGAGCGGCTCACTGAGCCGTATGTAGGGACCGTTCTCATCACGGTGGCTCGTCAGGACCACGACCGGCGCTCCTGCCGCGATCGCGGCGTGAGCCGCGCCGGACGAGCACCGAACCTGGCGGCCGGCGAATGTCGCACGGCTGCCGCCCGGGACGTCGATCGCCGAGGCGACGACGCGCCCCTTGCCCAGCTCCTCGACGATGCCGGCCGTGCCGCGCCCGGCAGACACCAGACCTCCACCCTTGCCCACGACGTGCAGGTGCTGGATGAAGTTGGGCCCGGGTGAGGCCAGCGGGGCGGCGACGACGTGCACGGGGACCCCGGTGCGAGCGGCCGAGGCGAAGAAGCCGGCGAAGTGCGCGTGATGCACGAAGCTGAGGAGGACGCCCTTGCCGAGCCCATGCGCCGCGATCAGGTGCTCGCCGCCCTCAACACGTTGGCGGGTGATGGTGCGCGGGTTCCAGTGGAGCCGGTCACAACGGACCCAGTGCTCGACGTACGCGCGGCTCGCGGCTTCAACCTCAGAGGACCGGCCGACCGCTCCGAGCACGTGCTCCATCTGCTCTCGAGCGTCATCGATCCGAGCCGGGTCGGCCAGGGCGCGTCGGACCTTGCGCTGGATCAGCGGGCGGGCGAGTCGATAGGGGACACGGGGCCACAGGATCCACATCGTGCGACCGATCACCCGGCGCACGAGGACCACGGAGCGCACCAGGAGTGGCTGGCCTGACGACTGAGGCGGGGGCCCGTCCAACGTGGTGGCGGGTGCGTGCGTGTCTTCCATCGACCGACACGCTATCCCACCTGATCACCGCGACGATCCGGTTCGCGCAAGAACTCGCCAGAGCGTTCGGGTATCGGCGTCGACAACCGGTGTCGGCTGGTAATCTCGCCGGGTGCCAGAGACCACACTCACCGCCGATGACCTCCGCAACCTCTACCTCGACATCGTCAAGCGCAGCCTGACCGGCGCCTTGGCCGAGGACAACGACTCGATCGTCGGTGGCGTACGCACGCTCGGCGCGAAGTCGTTCAAGAAGCGGGTCGCCAACTCCGTTGCCAAGGCTGCCAGCAAGCTGGACCTGGAGATCGCCTACAAGAAGCCGTACGACCCGACCGCCCGTGAGTCGGGCCTCGACTGGCCGGCACGCGCCGAGTCGATGATCGGGCTCAAGCGCATGTCCAACATCCAGGACTGCATCGCCACGATCATCAAGGACGAGATCCCCGGCGACCTGATCGAGACCGGCGTCTGGCGCGGCGGAGCGACGATCTTCATGAAGGCCAACCTCAACGCGTGGGGCGACACGACGCGCAAGGTCTGGGTCGCCGACTCGTTCGAGGGCCTGCCGGCCCCCGACGCCTCTCGGTTCCCGGCCGACACCGGCGACGAGCTGCACAAGCAGACGGGTCTGGCCGTCGGCCTCGAGACGGTCAAGCACAACTTCCGTCGCTACGGGGTCCTCGACGACCGCGTCGAGTTCCTTGTCGGCTGGTTCAAGGACACGCTGCCGGTCGCGCCCCTGGGCGAGCTGGCGCTGATGCGTCTCGACGGCGACATGTACGAGTCGACCATCCAGGCGATCGAGGTGCTCTACCCCAAGCTTTCACCGGGTGGCTTCTGCATCATCGACGACTTCGGCAGCCACGCCTCACAGGCCGGCCAGGCGATCCATGACTACCGCAAGGAGCATGGCATCACCGAGGAGATCGTGGCGATCGACGACTTCGGCGCCTTCTGGCGCAAGTCGCTCTAGCTCGCGAACAGCGCGGCGATCAGGCCGTGGTGATCGGGGCCTGTGACACGTCGCGGGTCGAGTGCCGCTGGAACGCGACGACCCACATCACGAGTCCGAGCGCGCTGGCAATCACCGCACCCCACATCGCGGGCTTGGCGCCACCGGCGAACGCACCCGCAGTCGACAGGACCAGGGCGAGGACAGTCGTGGCCACGTCGATCTTGACGGCCTTGTCGATGGCTCGCATGCCGAGCATCCCGGTGCGATAGCCCGTCATCAGGCCGAGCACGAGGATCTGCGCGGCGGCCGGCCACATCAGGTGCTGCGCAACGCTCCAGGTGTCGCCCAGCACCGCCTTGCCGACACCGTCGGGCACGAGAAGCAGGACGGCGCCGTTGATCAGCGCCGCACCACCTGTCAGAAGAGTCAGCTTGCGCACCATGCGCCGCACCTGAGGCAGGTCGTCCGTGATCCGGGTGACCTCGCCGACGCCGCTGGCGATCACGGCGACCTGGAACGTCGTGAAGGGGCGTTGGAGCAGGAGCGCGCCCTGTACGCCGCCGAGGGCTCGTGCGCCGGCGATCGCTCGCAACAGGATCGCGGCGAGCAGGCCACTGCCCTGCGTCGAGGTGTAGGACACGAGATAGCGCCAGGAGTATCCCCAGGTCTGCTTGAGCCACGCGATGCCAGGCCGTACGCGGGCGGAGCGGTGCTGCCAGAAGACGAGCAGGCCGGCGACAGCACCAGAGCCCGCCCACACCGCGACGAACGCCGGCAGGCTCCTGATGTCGAGCACGATCAGGGCGGCGATGGCGCCGATCTGGAGCACCAGCCAGGTGACGTCGAGGGTCAGCGCAAGCGCCGGGCGTCGGGTCGCGAAGCCGAGGTAGCGGCCCATGTCCTGGAGGACGAGCACGGGCGAGAACAGGCCCAGCACGATGAGAGCATCACCGAGATGGCTGTCGAACGGCCGAGCGGCCAGTCCACTGGCGACGAGCAACGCACCGATGCCGAGGCCGAGCGTGCAGGCGCTGCCGATGACGTCGCCGGGTCTGTTCTCGGCCTCTTCGGGGTGCAGCAGGAGGGGCTCGCTGATCAGGGCCCGGGCGCCACCCTGCACCACGATGTTGACGAGCATGATGATGCCGAAAAGGCCGAACGCGGCGACGCCGAGGACCTGCGCGGCAAGCAGCGCGATGAGGAAGTTCGAGGCGCCCGAGATGATCTGGTCGATCGTGGCGACTCCGAGTCGGCGACCGGCCGACTGCTCGCTCGAGTTCACGTGTCTCCTGGCGTCAGGTAGCGCGGGGCACTCGCCCGCCGGGCACGGCAGTGGCTGCCGACAGCCATCGTAGGTCCTACCGGCCGCGCCGGGACCGGAAGGCGCGGACTGAGCGGCGCGTGTCAGGCATTGCTGCGAAATCCGCCCGGCGCTGGAGTATCGTGCCGTAGCGTCGCCGGGCCGAGGCCGCTCGCCCGGTCCGGCCACCACCACACCGCCGAAGGAGAACGTCGTTGACGACTGCCCTGCAGTACCTCAAGCACGCCGCCCGCAGGGCGCGATACGCAGCACCCGTCCGGGGGCAGGACGCCGCCACGCTTCGCCGGCTGCAGAAGTCCGGACGCGTCACATATGGCCGACACACGTACGGCATCCCCAAGGTTCTCACCTACCATCACGGCGTCGAGAAGCTGCACATCGCTGCCTACTCGTCGATCGGCGGAACGTACCTGCTCGGCGGACAGCACGGAGTTGACCGCGTGACGACCTATCCGCACCGCATCAACTGGGGCATGGAGGGAGCCGGCACCGACGGCTTCCCCAACTCGGGTCCCGACACGCACGTCGGTGCCGACGCATGGACCGCCGAGAACTCACTCATGATGAGTGGCATCACGATCGGCGATGGCGCGATCATCGCGGCCGGCGCCGTCGTGACGAAGGATGTGCCGCCCTACGCGATCGTCGGCGGCAACCCGGCCAAGCTGATCCGCTACCGCTTCAACGAGGAGCAGATCCAGGCTCTCCTGGAGATCAAGTGGTGGGACTGGCCGGACGACGAGGTGCGCGCGGCTGTGCCGTTGCTCTCAGGGCCCGACGTGGACGCGTTCATCGCGTACGCCCGGGGGAAGGCCGGCCGTCAGCCGTCGAGCACGGCCTAGCGCCAGGCGCCGACGCCCTTGGTGACCCCGGGCTTCAGACGCTCGATCAGCTTGGGGAACCGCTTGCGCATGCGGTCGTACTCCTCGGGCAGCACGAGTCGAACGCTCTTGGCGGTGTCGACCATCAGGCCCTTGGCGACCGGCCGCCAGGCCGTGCGTCGCCACGCGTCGTAGGCCTCGGCCTCGGCCGCGACGAAGGGTGACGGCAGCTGGTGGGTCAGCGAGCCGACGCGGTGGGCACGGCGCAGCTGGCGGGAGATCCGGCGTCCGCGGGTGTCGGTGTTGTAGGGATAGGCCGGCGCCGGCGGCAGCGAGTTCTCGTAGCCGACGATGAGGCGGGCGTACTCCTTGCACAGGCTCTCGATCGCGGCCTGGTCACCCATGACGGACTGGTCCTCGTGCTCGAACCGGACCGACAGTCGCTCGGGCTGGCGGGCGTCGAACGCGTGGAAGTGGAACAGCCGGAGCCGCTCGCCGTTCGCCGCGTTGTAGAAACCGTCCGCGTCCTGGGCCAAGGGGCGCTCAGGCAGGTTGGTGACGCCGACGTTGTAGCCGGAGTGTCGGAGGCTGGCCGCCTGCCACAGGGTGCTGCCGATGTCCATCCACTTCTGGTCGACGAACAGGCCGGCCATGGGGTCGTAGAGGCATTCGTCCTTGAGGTGTCCCCACCACCAGTCGAGGAAGTCGCGGGCCCGGCGATCGACGCCGCAGAAGCCGAGGTTGAACACACCGACGGTGAGCAGGTGACCTTCGTTCTTGCCTCGTTCGGCCGGCGTGGGAAGCAGGAAGTGCGGCGTCAGCAGGATGCCACCATCGGACTGGCGGAGCGCCGGCTCGAGCTCGGACATCGGCGACGTGAGATAGGTGTCGGGGTCGAGGTAGAACACCTGCTCGGTGTCCTCGAGCAGGGCCTTGAGCAGCAGCGGCTTGACCGCGGTGGCGAACTCGACGAGGTCGTAGCCCATCGCGAGCGTCAGGACCTCACGCTCGCTGAGCCCCAGCGAAGCCGTGCTGCGGCTGACGACACCCTCGAGATGGGGCAGCTGCTCGTCATGCGCGATGTCCGTGAACAGGATCGTCAGCGATGCGCCGTCCTCGTGCTCCCGCAACGTCTCAGCCAGTGCGAGCGCCTTGGGCAGGTAGTTCGTCGAGAGAATCGTGCAGTAGGTGACGCTCGTCGTCATTGCCGTCCCATCATCGTCACCGTCAGTGGTCGCCCACACTCTACCTGCGCGCATCCTGGTCCGAGGCGGCTCGGCCGAATAGGTCGCGCGCCTGGGTCACGTGTCGATCAACCGGTCCACAGCCGCCGCCACGGCCTCGGGATCGACGTCGATGTCGGCCTGGATCCGGTTCATCGGACTGCCCCGGCCGTACGCATCGGCGTTGCCGGCGATCAGGTAGGTGTAACGGGCGTCGGGGACGCTGTCGCTGATCGCCCAGAAGCACGAGTTGACGTAGCTCGCCGGGAAGATCTCGAGGATCTTCACCCCCGGCCGGGCGAAGACCAGGTTGGTCAGAGCCGCACCGTGCGGTGCCACGACCACCTCGGCGGCCGCGTAGTGGTCGATCTGATCGCGGACCGACATGCCGCCGGGCTCGATGCGGACGAATCCGCGCTCCTCGAGCAGCGCCATGAGCGCCTCCTCCTGGACGATCCGGCGGGTGTTGCGGGCTGAGCCGCGCGTGATGTAGATCCGCTTGGGCTTGTCCGTGACGTCGTGGGGCACCAAGCGCGACCGCAGCCACTCGACCGTGGCGCGCGGGGCGACCTCCAGCGGGTTGGGCAGGCTCGGTACGACGAGGTGGTCGGCCCGTACGGCCCGATCCTTGCGGGTCTCGATGACGGGATGGTCGCCGAGTCCGACCAGCTCGAGCAGGTCCCGCTGCCACGCGGCGCCGTTCGGCACGTACAACGCATCGGCGCGCCGGCCCGGCATCGTCTCCTCGAAGACTCCGAAGCGGGGCAGGACGTCCAGCAAGAAGTGGTAGTAGTTGCCGCTGCCCCCGCGCGTCGCGAGTGCCACCAGCGTGCCGTCGACGTGCTCGACCGGAGGCAGTCCGCGGCGCAGGAAGATCGGGTGCTCCCGCCAGCCGGAGATGCCGAAGTACTCGCTGGTCTCGAAGTCGAGCGTCCCGTCGGGTGTCACGTTGGCGCCGTAGTCACCGACGACCACCCCGTCATCGATCTCGAGCGAGAAGCGCGCCGGTACGTCGAAGACGCGCGCCTTGTCGAACACCCAGTGCGCCTCCGGCGTCCCCTGTGCCTGGGGCCTGCGGATCAGCTCGCCGGCGGCCGCTGCGTGCAGCCTGACGGCATCCGGCTCGCGGGCGGCCGTCTCGGCGGCGGTGAGGGTCGCCCGGCGCGGCAGGGCCCTGGCTCCCCGGAGCCTCGACAGCGGACGGAAAACCCATCCGGAGACGAGCGTCGAGAGGCGATGGAGACGTTTGACGAGTGGCCAGGCCGGTTGCAGCGTGTTGGGCAGCCGGGTCATCCTCCGACGGTGTCCCTCGACAGCCAGGCCATGCCGAGACGCTCCTGGAACTTCTCGCGGGCGACGGTGTGAAGGCCTGCGGAGGCGAAGAACGCCTCGAGCTCCTCCCAGGAGTGTCCGGGCAGGTCGTGATACTCCAGGACGACCCGGCGCACGCCTGCCCAGTCGGCCGGATCGGAGCCGAGCACCATGTCGTACTCGCCGCCCTCGGTGTCGATCTTGACGATGTCGGGGCTGCCACCGCTGACGGTCAGGGCCTCGCGCATCGACACGCTCCGGACGGAGACCTTCTGGGCTTCGGCGGTCAGGTGCAGCACGCCGTTGTGCCCGCTCGCAGCACCGTTGTCCGCGAGCTCGAGCACACCTGCGGTGCCCTGCACCGCGAGGTTGTTGCCGTGGACGCGGGGCTCGAGCCCATTGTCGGCGATGTTGCGCATCAGGTAGTCGGCCGTGGACGGCGAGGCCTCGTAGGAGTCGACCCGGGCGGCCGGGTGCTTGCTGGCGAAGGCGACCGAGAAGCAGCCCACGTGGGCACCGATGTCGAGAGCGACCGGCGACTCACCGAGGTCCGAGGTGAACCACTCGAGGCGGTACTCGTCCTCGACGAAGATCTCATAGACCGGGACGCGCGCGCCGGGTCGGTTGGGGACCGTGATGCTCCGGCCTGCACCCGCGCGGAAGACCAGCTCCTCGGGCTTGCCGGTGACGCTCTGACGCGCCATCGCCGCCAGCAGCGATGCTCCGTTGTCGAATCCGGACAGGGTCTGCCGGACCCGGCGCACGGCCAGGGGGATGCTGCGGTTCATGGGGAGTTCCTTATCTCTGCAAGGGCCCGGGGCGACGTGTCCACGTCGCCCGTCGACGGCTCAGGTTCTGTCGGTCTGCGGGTGTTGACGGCGAGCGTGAGGGCAAGCACCGCCCAGATCATTCGATCCCACAGCGTATTGGTCAAGGGACCGATTGCCATGTAGGCAAGGGCCGGATAGGCGAGTCGGTGGTTGATGCCGGTCCAGAACAGCGGCCGGAGCGACGCCCAGAGCACGAGCAGGTAGCCGATCAGGCCGAGGATGCCGACCGCGGTCGCGACCTGGAGGTAGATGTTGTGTGAACCGAGACCACCGTCGAACCCGACGCCGAAGATGGGATGGGCCTTGAACTGCACGAGCGCGTCGTTCAGGATGCGCTTGCGCTCGATGTCCGAGCCGTTGGCCGATCCACCGCCGAACAGCCGGCCGAGGGCGTTGTTGCTGTCCTCCTGCACCAGCCGGCTCGAGAGCGCGAGGACCATGGCGATGCCGAACACGACGGCACCGGCGGCCTTGATCGACCGTTCGACGAACGGGTAGATGAAGACCAGCATGCCGAGCACCAGGAGCGCGGCACGGCTGCCGCTGAGCCAGATGCCGTACGCGCAGATGACTCCGGCGCCCCAGAAGATCCATCGCCGGCCGAACGAGATCGACCCGACCACGAACGGCACCAGCGCCGCGGCGAGCAGGCACTCCAGGCCGAGGAAGTTGGGGTGGTAGGTGAAGCCCACATAGCGGGCGTCGCCCGCCACCGGTCCTTGCAGGAGTCCCCACGCCACGCTGAAGACCGTCCCGAAGATGTAGGCGCATGCCATGCGCACGACCGTCTCCCGGGGTGGCCGCCACAGCATGAAGAAGATCGGCAGCATGAACGCCCCGATCACCAGGCGTGCGAGCTGGCTGAAGCTGACGACGGCGATGGGACTCATCGCGCTCGAGATGCTGCCGATCGTCACGAGGATCGCGAGGCCGAGGATGAAGACCGGAGGGACCTCGATCTTGTTGTTCAAGACGGTGGGGAGCAGGATGCCGATCGCGAGCACGAAGATGACGTCGGACACCGTCACGTACGACGCCCCGAGGCGCAGGTCGTTGAGCGGAGCGAGGAACATCGCGATGAGCATGAAGACCGTGCCGGCACCCACCAGGCCGAAGCAGATGATGAGCGCCAGGGTCGCCGCCATCCCGACGGCCGCGGCGGCCAGGAACGTCGACTCTTTCCAGCACATTGGGATCCTAAGCTTAGAATTCCACGTGGACAAGTTGTC